>WBZS01000160.1_pt1 | contig 124455 bp, 119 predicted proteins | sample 5204201 | NCBI WGS metagenome assembly WBZS01 (sample SAMN12344357, study PRJNA552823) | activated sludge metagenome | biome: Activated sludge suspended growth; feature: Nitrification reactor; material: Wastewater; isolation source: activated sludge from nitrification reactor of wastewater... | reverse complement strand
CGCCGCCAGCGTTCGTCCTGAGCCAGGATCAAACTCTCCAAACAAAAACCCCCAGGAAAAAACCCAGGCAGAATTCGAATCAGAAAAATCTGACCAGACAAAAAGACACCAAACAAACTGGCATCAAAAAAACCACACCCACACAGGGAAGACGGGGAGTCCCCCCACAGGCATGGCAAAAAAACAACAAACAAAAACCACCAAACACACTATTGAGTTCTCAAACAACACACCCGCGAAACCCGCGAGCAGGCAACCCTGCCAGCTTACTTCAACTAGGGGGCGAGGTCAATCCCCGCTGCCAGCCAATTTTGCGAAGGTCCGGCGCGGGTCCCGCTTGATCTACTACTGTACCCGCTCGATCTCGGCACCGAGACTGACCAGGTTCTCGACGAACAGCGGATAGCCGCGGTCGATGTGGAACACGTCGTGCACCTCGGTCTCGCCGTCGGCGACCAGTCCGGCGAGCACCAGGCCGGCGCCGGCCCGGATGTCCGAGGACCACACCGGCGCGCTGGACAGCTGCGGAATGCCGCGCACCACCGCGTGATGGCCGTCGGTGCGGGCGTCCGCACCGAGCCGGATCATCTCCTCCACGAAGCGGAACCGTGCTTCGAAGACGTTCTCGGTGATCATCGACGTGCCGTCGGCGATCGACGCCAGCGCGATGGCCATCGGCTGCAGGTCGGTCGGGAAACCCGGGAACGGCAGGGTGGCGACGTTGGCCGCCTTGGGCCGCTCGTACTGCACTATTCGGAAACCGTCGTCGTGCTGGGTCACGGTTGCGCCAGCGTCGTGCAGCTTGTGCAACACCAACTGCAGGTGGCCCGGATCGACACCGGTGACCGAGACGTCACCCCGGGTCATCGCCGCGGCGATACCCCACGTCGCCGCCACGATGCGGTCCCCGATCACGCGATGCTCGGTCGGATGCAATTTCGGCACACCGGTGATCGTCAAGGTCGGGGTGCCGGCGCCCTCGATCTGTGCGCCCATCTGGTTGAGCATCGTGCACAGGTCGACGACGTCGGGTTCGCGCGCGGCGTTGTGGATCGTGGTCACGCCGTCGGCGACCACCGCGGCCATCAGGATGTTCTCGGTCGCGCCCACCGACGGGAATTCCAGCTGGATCTCGGCGCCGTGCAGCTTCTCCGCGGAGGCGACCACGCAGCCGTGCTCGATGTTGCAGTCGGCGCCCAGCTGTCGCAGCCCGGACTGGTGCATGTCCAGCGGACGCGACCCGATGGCGTCACCACCGGGCAGGGCTACCCGGGCGCGCTTGCAGCGGCCGACCAGCGGGCCGAGCACGCACACCGACGCCCGGAACTGGCGGACGGCGGCGAAGTCGGCCTCGTACTTCGGTTCGTCGGGTGAGGTGATCCGCACCACCGAGCCGTCCAGCTCGACATTGGCACCCAAACCCCGCAGCACCTCGGCCATCAGGGGGACGTCCAGAATGTCGGGGCAGTTGGTGATCGTGGTGGTGCCCTCGGCGAGCAGGCTGGCCGCCATCAGCTTGAGGACGCTGTTCTTCGCGCCCCCGACGGCCACCTCACCGGACAACCGGTTGCCACCGGTCACCAGGAATCGCTCGCTCACGGGGTCAGTTTAGTGGAGCCGGACCCATGCCCCATGCCACTCGGCCGGTACGGTTTGGGCATGGGAGTGCACTTGACCCGCATTTATACGCGGACCGGCGATGACGGAACGTCGGGGCTGAGTGATTTCTCACGCGTCGCGAAAAGCGATCCCCGCCTGATCGCCTACGCCGACTGTGACGAGGCCAACGCCGCCCTGGGGGTCGCCGTCGCGCTGGGCCAGCCCGGCGAGGAGTTGCGGAAGGTCATCCTGCAGATTCAGAACGACCTGTTCGACGCGGGGGCAGACCTCTCGACGCCGGTCGTGGACAACCCGGAGTATCCGCCGCTGCGGATCACCGAGCCGTACATCACCCGGCTGGAGTCCTGGTGTGACCACTACAACGAGACGCTGCCGGCCCTGAACTCGTTCATCCTTCCGGGGGGCACCGCCCTGTCGGCGCTGCTGCACGTGGCCCGCACGGTGGTACGCCGTGCCGAACGTTCGGCCTGGATCGCGGTGAAGGCCTACCCCGAGACGCTCAGCGTGTTGCCGGCCCGTTACCTCAACCGGCTCTCGGATCTGTTGTTCATCCTTTCGCGGGTGGCCAATCCGGACGGGGATGTGCTGTGGCAGCCCGGCGGCGCGAACGCCGAAGGGCCAGAAGCGAAGAAATAGGTCCCGAGGCCGGGCTACATGGCGCCGCGCCGCGCCCGGGGCGACGGACGGGACTCGACCCAGGACAGGAACGCGGTCAACGCACCGCGGTCGAGGGCCATCTCGTAGCCGCTGCGGCGGTCGGCGGTGGTGTCGCGCAACTCCAGGACGACGATCTGCTCGGTCATGATGTCGAACTCGTCGCCACGGGGCGCGCGTCTGCCGGTGATCTCCAGACCCCGACGGCTCAACCGACGGTCGGGCCACCAGCGCAGGCTCGATAGCCGGTAGAACCGCGCCTCGTCACCGCGATACCGGATCACCCCGTGCCGCCAGCCGTGGCCGCCGACGGCCGGAGCGTCACGCAGGATCGCGGCCGTCCCGCCCTGGCGCAGCTTCCACAGCCGATAGCTCAGCGCGACGACGGCGAGCAGCAGAACACACACGAGCGCGGCCATGACGAACATCGGCGCGCTCATCGGTCGCGGGCCGGCTAGTCGAGTTGGCCGACGGCCCGTAGCCGGGCCCGTCCCCGGGCCGCCGTCTGCGGGTCGTCCGAGCCGGCATCGGTCTTGGCGGCGTCGGCGTCGATCTCCGACTCGAAGGCCGCCGACTCGGCGAGGATGGTCACCCCGGCCTCCGTCACCGACAGATATCCCCCGTCGACGGCGATGCGCAGATCGTCTTCACCCTCACGTTCGACCCGCACCATCGCGTCGGCGACCAGTTGGGCCACCAGGGGAATGTGGCGCGGCAGGATGCCGATCTCGCCGGAGGTGGTGCGGGTGAAGACGAAAGTCGCCTTGCCGGACCAGATCTTGCGTTCGACAGCGACGATGTCGACATCCAGTTCGGCCATCTCACATCACCTTTCGCGTCTGAGCCGCTATCACAGCTTGGCGCCGAGGCTCTCGGCCTTCTTCGCCAGGTCGTCGAGGCCGCCGATCAGGAAGAAGGCCTGCTCGGGCAGGTGGTCGAAGTCGCCCTTGCAGAGCTTGTCGAACGCCTCGACGGTTTCCTTCAACGGCACCGTCGAGCCCGGCTGGCCGGTGAACTGCTCGGCGGCCATCATGTTCTGGCTCAGGAAGCGCTCGATGCGGCGGGCGCGGTAGACCAGCTGTTTGTCCTCCTCGGAGAGCTCGTCGATGCCGAGGATGGCGATGATGTCCTGAAGGTCCTTGTAGCGCTGCAGGATTCGGATTACCTCCTGTGCCACCCGGTAGTGCTCGTCGCCGACCACGCTGGGGTGCAGGATCGTCGAGCTCGAGGCCAGCGGGTCCACCGCCGGGAAGATGCCCTTGGAGAACACCGCACGCGAAAGCTCGGTGGTGGCGTCCAGGTGCGCGAACGTGGTCGCCGGCGCCGGGTCGGTGTAGTCGTCGGCGGGCACGTACACGGCCTGCATCGAGGTGATGGACCGGCCGCGGGTCGAGGTGATGCGCTCCTGCAGCTCGCCCATCTCGTCGGCCAGCGTCGGCTGGTAACCCACCGCCGAGGGCATGCGGCCCAGCAACGTGGACACCTCCGAGCCGGCCTGGGTGAACCGGAAGATGTTGTCGATGAACAGCAGCACGTCCTGGCCCTGCTCGTCCCGGAAGAACTCGGCCATGGTCAGCGCCGACAGGGCGACGCGCATACGGGTGCCCGGCGGCTCGTCCATCTGACCGAACACCAGCGCGGTGTCCTTGAGGACGTTGGCCTCCTTGAGCTCGACCCACAGGTCGTTGCCCTCACGGGTGCGCTCACCGACGCCGGCGAACACCGAGGTACCACCGAAGTTGCGTGCGATGCGGTTGATCATCTCCTGGATGAGCACGGTCTTGCCCACACCGGCGCCGCCGAACAGGGCGATCTTGCCACCGCGGACGTAGGGCGTCAGCAGGTCGACGACCTTCAGACCAGTCTCGAGCATCTCGGTGCGCGGCTCGAGCTCGTCGAAGGCCGGCGGCTTGCGGTGGATCGACCACTTCTCGAAGTCCTTGCCGTAGCCCGGATCGTCGAGGCAGTCCCCGAGGGCGTTGAAGACGTGACCCTTCACGCCGTCCCCGACCGGAACCGAGATCGAGGCGCCGGTGTCGGTGACCTCTACGCCGCGGACCAGTCCGTCGGTCGGCTGCATGGAGATGCAGCGCACCAGGTTCTCACCGAGGTGCTGGGCGACCTCGAGGGTCAGCGTCTTGGCCAGCGACTCGAACGAGATCTCGGCGTGTAGGGCGTTGAACAACTCGGGCACCGCGCCGCGGGGGAACTCCACGTCGACCACGGGGCCGGTGATGCGTACGACGCGCCCGGCGGTATCGGTGCTGCTCTTCTTCTCAGCGGTGGCAGTCATGTTTGTTCGCTCCTGAGCGTTTCTGGTAGGGCCTATTTCGCATCGGCGAGAGCGTTTGCGCCGCCGACGATTTCGCTGATTTCCTGGGTGATCTGGGCCTGCCGCTCTCGGTTGGCCATCAGGGTGAGGGCCTTGATGAGGTCGTCGGCGTTGTCGGAGGCTGCCTTCATGGCCCGCCGCCGCGACGCCGACTCCGAAGCCCCCGCCTCCAGCAGTGCGGCGAAGATGCGGGTCGCCACGTACCGGGGCAACAGGGACTCGAACAGGCTGGTGGCGTCCGGCTCGAACGAGAACAGCGTGTGCGGGCCGGTGTCCTCCTCGACGTATTCCACCACCATCGGCGCAATCCGGCGCGCTTCTGCGGTCTGGGAGAGCATTGACTTGAACTCGGTAAACACGATGTGCAGTTCGTCGACGCCGAGGATGTTGTCCGCGCCCGGGTCATCACCCGAGTCGTCGGCTCCGGCCAGGAAGGCCGCCACGAGGGTCTCGGCGATCTCCTGCGCGTTCTCGTAGGTGGGCTGCTCGGAGAAGCCGGTCCAGGACTCGGTGATCTTCCAGTTCCGGAAGCTGTAGTAGCCCAGGGCCTTTCGGCCGACCACGTAGAGCACCGGCTCCTTGCCTTCTTCGCGCAGCAGCGAGAACAGCTCCTCGGACCGCCGCAAGACGTTGGCGTTGTAGGCGCCACACAGACCGCGGTCCGACGACACCACCAGAACGCCCGCCCGCCTGGGGTTCTCCCGCTGCACCAGCAGTGGGTGATCCAGCGCCGACTCGGCCGCCAGGTTGGTGAGCATGTCGGTGATCTCGGCGGCATACGGACGTGCCGCCTCGACCCGGGCCTGTGCCCGGGCGATGCGGGACGTCGCGATCAGCTCCTGGGCCTTGGTGATCTTCTTGATCGACCCGGCCGAGCGGATGCGTCCCCGCAGTTCGCGCAGTGTCGCTGCCATGCTTCTCCAGACCCTCCGGTCCTACTTCTTCTTCGGGGCGGGCTTGCGGACCTGGACCGATTCCTTCTCCACGTCCTCCTCGTCCATCGCCTCGACGTGCGCGTCGGGCACCACCGAGCTGCCGTCGGAGGTCGCGAAACCCTTCTTGAAGTCGGCCACGAGGTCGTTGAGTTTCTCCTCGGTCTCCTCGGAGAGCTTCTTGGAGTCGCGAATCTCGTTCAGCACGCCCTCGCCGGACCCCTGCAGGTGCTCGAGGAACTCGCTCTCGAAGCGCGCCACGTCGGCGACCGGCACCGAGTCGAGGTGGCCCTTGGTGCCGAGGAAGATGGCCACCACCTCCTGCTCGACCGACAGCGGGCTGTACTGCGGCTGCTTGAGCAGCTCGACCAGGCGGGCACCGCGCTCCAGCTGGGCCTTGGACGTCTCGTCGAGGTCGGAGGCGAACGCGGCGAAGGCTTCCAGCTCGCGGTACTGCGACAGGTCCAGACGCAGCGAGCCGGCCACCTCCTTCATCGCCTTGATCTGAGCGGCACCGCCCACGCGCGACACCGACACACCGACGTTGATGGCCGGACGCACGCCCTGGTTGAACAGGTCGGTCTCCAGGAAGCACTGGCCGTCGGTGATCGAGATGACGTTGGTCGGGATGAACGCCGAGATATCGTTGGCCTTGGTCTCGATGATCGGCAGACCGGTCAGCGAGCCGCCGCCGAGTTCATCGGACAGCTTCGCGCAGCGCTCCAGCAACCGCGAGTGCAGGTAGAACACGTCACCCGGGAAGGCCTCACGGCCGGGCGGACGACGGAGCAGCAGCGAGATCGCGCGGTAGGCGTCGGCCTGCTTGGACAGGTCGTCGAACACGATCAGCACGTGCTTGCCGTCGTACATCCAGTGCTGGGCGATGGCCGAACCGGTGTAGGGCGCAAGCCATTTGAAGCCGGCGGCGTCCGAGGCTGGCGCCGCGACGATGGTGGTGTAGTCCATCGCGCCACCCTCCTCGAGGGCCCGTCGCACGCTGGCGATGGTGGTGCCCTTCTGGCCGATGGCGACGTACACGCAGCGCACCTGCTGCTTTGGATCGCCGGTCTCCCAGTTCTGGCGCTGGTTGAGGATCGTGTCCACGCACACGGCGGTCTTGCCGGTCTTGCGGTCGCCGATGATCAGCTGGCGCTGGCCGCGGCCGATCGGGGTCATCGCGTCAATGGCTTTGATGCCGGTCTGCAGCGGCTCGCTCACGCTCTGGCGCTCCACCACCGACGGCGCCTGCAGCTCGAGGGCACGCACCTCGGTCGACTCGATGTCACCGCGGCCGTCGATCGGCTGACCGAGCGGGTTGATGACGCGGCCGAGGAACCCGTCGCCGACGGGCACCGAGAGCACCTGGCCGGTGCGCTTGACCTGCTGGCCCTGCTCGATCTTCTCGAAGTCACCGAGGATGACCGCGCCGACGCTGTGCTCGTCGAGGTTCAGGGCCACACCGAGCACGCCACCGGCGAACTCCAGCAGCTCCTGCGTCATCACCGAGGGCAGGCCCTCGACGTGCGCGATGCCGTCGCCGGCGTCGATGACGGTGCCGATCTCCTCGCGCCCGGTGTCCGCCTCGAAGCTAGAGACGTAATCCTGGATGGCGCCCTGGATGTCGTCAGCCGAGATTGTCAACTCTGCCATGGCTTTTCGTCTTCCTGCCTTTGTTGGGTCTTGGGTGGTTCGTGGCTAGTCGGGCAGCTTGGTGACTGCTGCGGCCAGCCGGGAGGACAGTGTTCCGTCGATCACCTCGTCGCCGACGGCGACCGAGAGGCCGCCCAGCACATCGGGATCGATATTCAGCTGCACCGAAACAGGGTGGTTGTAGATGCGGGCCAGCAACTGGTCGAGCCGGCTGCGCTGGGCATCGCTGAGATCGGTTGCCGCGCTCACCTGGGCGACGATCTCGCCCCGGCGGGCAACCGCCAGCTGGGCCAGCGCCAGCACGGCCTCGTCGGCCCGTTTGCCGCGCAGCAGGTCGACCGTCTGGGCAAGCAGCGCAGTGGCCGTGGCGTTGGCCCCGTGGTCCTGGCTCATCACCTTGCGCACCAACTCGACCCGGCCCTGCGCGGGCTTGGAGTAGTCCCCGAGCAGACTGGTCAGCTGTGGCTGCGCGTCGAGGACTCGGCTGAAACGGAACAGCTGCTCTTCGACCTCGTCGGCCTGGCCGTCGCGTTCGGCGCGAGTCAGCAGGCTCAGCCGGGCGATGTGCTCGACGGCGTCGACAAGATCGGAGGTCAGCGACCACCGCACGGACGCCGCGGTGTTGAGCACCTCGAGCGTGGTGTCGGAGACCTTGCCGGCCAGCAGACGCTGCAGCAGCTGCTTCTTGGCCTCGGTCTCGCCGGAGGCCTCAGCCAGGTGGCGGGCCAGGATCGGCTCGGCGACAAGGAGTTTGGCCACCGACGCCAACTCATCGGACAGCGTCGACAACGCGTCGCCTGACATACCGGACGACACCGAGTCGAACTTCTCGATCAGTGCGGCCTGCGCGTCGCGACTGGCCGAGCGCAGATCCGACGACACCACGGGGGTGAACGCCGCGGGTGCCATCGAGTCCAGTTCGTCCAGGAAGCGGTCGATGGTGGCCGACTGCGCCGCCGGATCGGCGACGTGGGCCCGGACCAGATCGGCCGCGCGTGCCACCGACTCGGTGCCCAGTTCGCCGCGCAGCTGACGGATCATCTGGGCGCGCAGCAGCTGAACCTGCTGTCCGCCTTGAACTTTGATCCGCTCCACCTCGACGTCGGCCTGCGCCCGCAGCTGCTCGGCGATGCGCTCGGCGTCGACGCGGGCCTCTTCGGTGATGTGCTTGGCCTCCGCCTTGGCTTCCGCCAACCGCTCGGCGTGGAACTTGTCGGCCTCCGCCAGCCGCTGGGCGGCCTTCGCGCTCTCATCGAGCTGATTGCGCACCGCCTCCTGCTGGTTGGCCATCATCCGGCGCACCGGCGGCACCACGTACCGCCAGATGATCCAGAGGATGACCAGGAAGCCGATGAGCTGTCCGATGAAGGTTGACATGCTCCTACCGTCCCGGCGCTGAGGCCGACGTAGTGGAAACCTCGGCGCCGAGAACCCGGCTGGCCAGGTTGGCCGACAGTGTCTCCACCGACGACCTCAGGTCCGCCGCGATCGCGTCGCTCTGCTGCTTGAGCTCGTCGCTTGCCTGCTGCAGCGTCGCGGCGGCCTCTTCGTTGGCGCGGCCGCGCATCTCGTCGAGGATCGCGCGGCCCTCGGCGCGGGCCTCGTCGCGGATGCCGGAGGCCTCGGTGCGGGCCGCGGCCATCTCCGTCTGGTAGTCGGAGTCGGCTGCGGCCTGTTGCTCGTTGGCCCGACGGTTGTCCTCGGTGGTCTTGGCGACCATCGCTTCGCGCTCACCGAGCACCTTCTGGACCGGCGGCACGACGAACTTGCCGATCACGCCGAGCACGATCAAGAAGATGGCCAGCACGAAGAAGAAGGTGCCGTTGGGGATGAGGAAGTTCTGCGTGCCGCCTTCCTCAGCCGCCAACAGGGTGACGCTGTGCTCCCCCATGCCGACTAGGAGGCGCCGGGGGTGGCGAACACGAACAAGGCCATGAACGCCAGGTTGATGAAGTACGCCGCCTCCACCAGACCAACGGTGATGAAGAACGGGGTGAACAACCGGCCCTGGGCCTCGGGCTGCCGGGCGATGCCGGAGATCAGGGCGTTACCGGCGATACCGTCGCCGATACCGGCGCCGATGGCGCCGCCGCCCAGAATGAGGCCGCCGCCGATCAGGGCGCCCATGACGATGGTGGGGTCTGCTGCCATTCCTTATCCTCCTTGATTGCTGGTAGGACACCTACCAGGCTGTGGGTGGTTCGTGGGTCGAACTGCTCGGTTAGTTGCGGTCAGTGGTGCTCATCTTCCAGTTCCATGGACTGGCTGAAGTACAGGATGGTCAGCAGCGCGAAGATGAACGCCTGGATCAGACCGACGAACAGGTCGAAGGTCTTCCAGATCGCGTTCGGCGCCCACATGATGTACGGCGGGAAGAGCGCGATGAGCGCGACCATGATTCCGCCGGCGAAGATGTTGCCGAAAAGTCGGAGTGAGAGCGAGATGGGCTTCGCGATCTCCTCGACGAGGTTGATCGGCGCCAGGAACGCGACGTGGCCCTTCAGCAGCTTGACCGGGTGGCCCAGCAGACCGCGGCGCCAGATGCCGGCGGCGTGGTAGCAGAAGAACACGAACAGGGCTAGCGCGAGCACGAAGTTGATGTCGGCGGCGGGCGGCTTGAGCAGTTCGTGGGTCTTGCCGTCGGCGGTGCCGTACTGCACCGGCAGCACCGAGATCCAGTTCGCGACCAGGATGAAGATGAACAGGGCCACGGCCAGGGGCAGCACGAACGGGGCGATCTTCATGCCGATCGCGGACTCGATCTGGCCGCGCATCTGGATGGTGAGCGACTCCCACAACAGCTGCACACCGCTGGGCACACCCGTCGAGGTGACCTTGGCGCGCAGCACGAAGGCCAACGCGATGACGATGACCGCGGCGATCGCGGTGGCCAGCACGGTATCGACGTTGACCGTCATCCCGAGCCATTGGGCGGTCTCGTGATGACCGACCTCGATCGCGCCCTCGGCGAGGATTCGTTCACTCATGGTGCTCAATCCTTCGGTGCTTCGTGTGGGGTGCCCGACCCCGCGTCCACAACTTCACTGCCATCACCCGTGCGCATCTTCTTCCACACCGGCAGCGCAGTACTCAAAACCAGCAAAACTTGGAACAGCGCCAGGCCGAACAGCACCCCCAGGCCGGTCGGCCGGAAGGCGAAGGCCACAGCAAGACCGATGACGGAGATGACCAGCAGGCGGGTGGCGGAGTTCAGCGCCATCCTGCGCTTGAGCGGATGGTCCTGTGCGGTGATCGACTCGACCGACCGCTGGACCAGTACCGCGTTGAGCAGGCCCAGCGCCAGGCCCACCCCGAAGAAGACGCCGAACATGACGTGCCCCGCGAGCGCGGCGAGACCCACCGCCACCACGGTCAGGACGCAGGAGAGGACCAGCAGCCGAACGGGCCGGAAGGCAACGGACGGAAACACCAACGGCGCATCTTGCGCTGGCGTCGTCACAGGTCCACCTCAATCATGCGTTGTCGCGAACTGGCCGGGGTGATTGCCGGATGGCCCGCCGAGCGTATCGAACAGGCCGAGGCGCGGTGGAATCACCCAAGGGGCAGCTCCCTTTGTCGGTCGTTTTCGGCGCCGATCGGACGCGAATCCGAGGGGCCGGGGGCCGGCAACCCGCGAGGTGTTGGTGATGTCTCGGCTGGGTTCTGCCAGCACCGTACCACATGGTAGACGGGCCTAAACACGTCTACTACTTACTGTCGTAAGCTCCGTCGTAATCGTCCTCGCGGCGACGCAGCAGCGGGATCAGGGTGACCACGACGGCGACCACGATCGCGGCCAACATGACCGCACCGGTGTAGCGCGGATCGAAGAAGATCGTGCTCGCCGCCCCGAGCGCGACGATGCCGACCCAGAGGTAGATCAGCAGCACCACCCGGCGGTGGGAATGGCCGATCTGCAGCAGGCGATGGTGCAGGTGCATCTTGTCGGGACTGAACGGGCTGAGGCCGGCGCGGGTGCGCCGGACGATGGCCAGCAGCATGTCCAGCGCGGGCACGAACATGACCGCGACGACGAGCAGGAACGGCGACAGCAGGGCGAAGACGTCGCGGGCACCGTAGGCGCTCTGTGAGATGGGTCCGGCCGCGGTGGTCGACGCCGCGGCGAGCATCAGACCGATCAGCATCGAACCGGAGTCGCCCATGAAGATCCGCGCGCGGTAGAAGTTGTGCGGCAGGAAGCCCAGGCACGCCCCCGCAAGGACCACGGAGATCACCGCAGGCGGGTAGAACAGCACGTCGCCGCCGTGGTCGCGAAGCAGTCCGACCGAGAAGATGCAGATCGCCAGCGCGGTGATCAGACCGAGGCCGGCGGCCAGCCCGTCGAGCCCGTCGACGAAGTTCATGGCGTTGACGATCGAGACCGTCAGGGCCAGGGTCAGCAGGATGGAGGACACCTGGTCGAGCACGATGGTGCCGACCCCGCCGATCGGGATGTAGAGCACACTCCACGCCACACCCATGGTGACCAGCACGCTGGCCGCGGTGATCTGGCCGGCGAACTTGGTCAGCGCGTCCAGCCCCCACCGGTCATCGATGAGTCCGATACCCATGATCAGCCCACCGGCAACGACCACGGCGGGCATGCCCGATGAGTAGATGAATCCGCGGGTGAGCGCCGGCAGCTGGGAGGCCAGGAACACCGCGGCGATGACGCCGACGTACATCGCCAGCCCGCCCATCCGCGGGGTCGGGTGCAGGTGCACGTCGCGTTCGCGCGGATACGCCACCGCGCCCAGCCTGGTGGCCAGCACCCGGACCCAGCCGGTGGCGAAGTAGGTGACGATCGCGGCGGTCAGACCGACCAGGACGAGCTCGCGCAGCGGCACACCGGCGCCGCGGTCGGCCAGTGCCAGCACGCGTTCGGTCGGCAGCATCGCGGCGGCACGGGAAGCCGACCAGGCGAGAACGTCGGTTTGGCTCACCATCGCAGAAAACGGTACTGCACCGACCTGAGACGGCGGCCCCGTCAGGCGCTCAGCGAGGCCACGTCGGTGCCCAGCACATCGGCGACGGCCTGCGTGCTGATCGGGCCCTCCCGCAGGATCCGCGGCTCCGGACCGGTGAGGTCGACGATCGTCGAGGCGGCCTGCGCCCCGGACGGCCCGGCGTCAAGGTAGACGTCGACGAGGTCGCCGAGCTGGTGCTGCGCCTCCTCGGCGGTGGTGGCCGCGGGGCGACCGGAGATGTTGGCGCTCGAGACGGCCATCGGGCCAACCTCGCGCAGCAGTTCGATCGCCACCGGGTGCAGCGGCATCCGCAGCATCACGGTCCCCCGCGCGTCGCCGAGGTCCCACTGCAGTGAGGGCGCCTGCTGGACCACCAGGCTCAGGGCGCCCGGCCAGAACGCGCGGATCAGCTCGCGCGCGCTGTGCGGCACGGTGTAGACCAGGCCCTCAATGGTGTGCCACGAGCCGACCAGGACACCGACGGGCATGTCCCGGCCGCGGCCCTTGGCCGCGAGCAGGCCGGTGACGGCGCCGCTGTCGAAAGCGTCGGCGCCGAGGCCGTAGACGGTGTCGGTGGGCATGACGACCAGCCGGCCGCTCTTCACCGCGGCGGCCGCGGCGGCGATCGCGGTGTCGCGCTGGTGCGGATCGCCGCAGTCGAAGACCTGGGTCACGCTGAGTCCTCCCGTTCGACCCGGCGAGCGGTGACGAACCTCGGCCGCCCGGTGAGGTCGCGGTGCGCCGTCACCGCGTCGAACAGCCCGGTACGACCGATCATTTCGACGGTCTGAGCCGACGTGGTGTCGTCGTGCTCGACGGCCAGCAGGCCGCCGCTCCTGAGCCAGCCGCCCGCATGGTCGACGATCGGTGCGATGACGGCCATGCCGTCGGCACCGCCGAACAGGGCATGGGCCGGGTCGTGCTGGGCCACTTCGGGTTCCAGCTCGGTCCCGGCGGGGATGTACGGCGGGTTGGCCACCACGAGGTCGACGGTACCGGTCAGTTCCGGAAGGAGTCCGGCGGCGGTGACGTCGGCCTCGACGAGTTCCACCGCCGAGGATTCCGCGTTGCGGCGGGCGTAGGCCAGCGCCGCGCCGTCGTCGTCCACCGCGATCACCCGCGCCCGCGGCCAGTGGCGGGCCAACGCGATCGCCAGCGCACCGGAACCGGTACACAGGTCCACGATCAGCGGATCGGCCGGAAGCGACTGGGCCAGCGCCCATTCCAGCAGCGCCTCGGTCTCCGGTCGCGGGATGAACACGCCGGGACCGACGTGCAGCGTGAGCGGGCCGAACGCCGCGGTACCGGTGATGTGCTGCAACGGGATTCGGCGGGTGCGCGCGGTGATCAGCTCGTCGTAGCGGCCGAAGAACTCGGCGTCGGGCGCGGCCAGGACGGCCAGCCGGCCGCGCTCGGTTCCGGCCGCGTGGGCGGCCAGCAGTTCGGCGTCGGCGCGCGCCGAGTCGATCCCGGCCTGGGCGAGCGCGGCGGTGGCCACGTCGATGGCCTGCCGGAGCCCGGTGGCGGTCATTGCTGTTGCAGCCGGGCTTGTTTGTCGGCGGCGGCGAGCGCATCCAGGACGGCGTCGAGGTCACCGTCGAGCACCTGGTCGAGGTTGTGCGCCTTGAAGCCGACGCGGTGGTCGGTGATCCGGTTCTCCGGGAAGTTGTACGTGCGGATCCGCTCACTGCGGTCGACGGTGCGGATCTGGCTGGCGCGGTCGGCGGAGGCATCGGCCTGCGCCTGCTCCTCGGCGAGTGCCTGCAGTCGCGCGGCGAGGACCTGCATGGCGCGCGCCTTGTTCTGCAGCTGCGAGCGTTCGTTCTGGCAGGTCACCACGATCCCGGTGGGCAGGTGGGTGATTCGCACCGCGGAGTCGGTGGTGTTGACGCCCTGACCACCCTTGCCCGAGGACCGGTAGACGTCGATGCGCAGATCGGACTCGTCGATCTGGACCTCTTCGACCTCTTCGGGTTCGGGGTAGACCAGCACGCCTGCGGCGGAGGTGTGCACGCGGCCCTGCGACTCGGTGACCGGTACGCGCTGCACCCGGTGCACGCCGCCCTCGAACTTCAGCCGCGACCACACACCGTCGGCGGAGTCGCCCTTACCGGTGATCGACAGCGTCGCCTCCTTGTAGCCACCGAGGTCGGAGAACGTCTCGTCGAGGACGGTGACCTTCCAGCCCTGTCGTTCGGCGTAGCGGATGTACATGCGGGCGAGGTCGGCGGCGAACAGCGCCGACTCCTCGCCGCCCTCACCCGACTTCACCTCCAGCACGATGTCGTCGGCATCGTGCGGATCGCGCGGGGCCAGCATGTCGGTGAGTGCTGCGTCGAGCTCGGCGACCTTGGCCTCCAACTCGGGAACCTCGGCCGCGAACGATGCGTCGTCGAGGGCGAGTTCGCGGGCGGCTTCGAGATCGCCGCGTGCCGATTCGAGCCTGTGGTGCGCGGCGACGATCGGGGCCAGCTGCGCGAAGCGCTTGCCCACCCGGCGGGCGTTGACCACGTCGTCGTGCAGTTGCGGGTCGGACAGTTGACGCTCGAGGTCGGCGTGCTCGGCGAGCACTGCGTCAATCGCCGCGGCCGTCTGCGTCATCTACCTTCCCCTTCTCGAGTGTTTCCGGATGCTGCGGCCCCCGAACGCAAACCGACGCCCGGCCTCTCGCTCAAACTCTGCGACAGATCGGGCGTCGGTAGGGCAGCTAGTTGTCGGCCGACTCGTTCGCCGTCTTGCGCTTGCCGTAGCGCTTCTCGAAGCGGGCCACGCGGCCGCCGCTGTCGAGGATCTTCTGCTTGCCGGTGTAGAACGGGTGGCACTGCGAACAGACCTCGACCACGATGTGGCCGCCCGGCTTGGTGCTCCGCGTGGTGAAGCTGTTGCCACAGCCGCAGACCACGGTGGTCTCGCCGTAGGCAGGATGAATGCCTGATTTCATGGTGTCCTCTTCATTCGTAGGTCGCCGGGTCGCCCTCGGGATAGTCCCTGGCTGGCGGGCGTGAACCGGTACCTGAGGTGGTCGACGCTCCAGTATGCCAGGTTGACCGTCACCTGCCCAAACGCGTCGGTGGCGGGGGCTATTCCGCGGTTCGGGCGGTGTACACCCGGCCGCGCGGCTCCCGCGTCCACAATCGGCCGCCGGACGGGTTGGCGCCGCGGGCGACGAGTTCGCGCTTGATCACCTTGTTGGTGGCGGTGGCCGGCAGCCGATCGGCGATCCAGACATGCCGCGGCCACGCCTTCGGGGACAGGTCGGACTGGATGGCCAGGAAGTCCCCGAAGGTCTCGGGGGTGAGTTCGGTTCCGTCGGCCAGCACGATCGCCGCCATCACCTGATCACCCACACGCTCGTCGGGAACCGGGTAGACCGCCACCTGGCTGACCTCGGGCAGCCGCAGAATGATGCGTTCGATGGGGGCCGCCGCCATGTTCTCACCGTCGACGCGCATCCAGTCCGCAGTGCGGCCGGCCAGGTAGATCCACCCGTCCGCATCGCGGTAGCCCAGGTCCCCCGACCAGTACATCCCGTGCCGCAGCCGCTCGTCGGTGGCGTTCGGGTCGTTGTAATAACCGCCGAACATGCCGCCGCCGGTGGTGTTGACGATCTCCCCGATCGCCTCGCCCGGGTTGGCCAGGGCGCCGCTGGCGTCGAAGCGCGCCGTCGCGCACTCCTGCAGCGTCTCGGAGTTGTAGATCGCCACGCCGGGGAACCCGCGGCCGACGGACCCGGGCGGGCAGTCGTCCTCCCGGGTGATGATGACCGCGCCCTCGGTGGACCCGAAGCCGTCCCACACCGTGCAGCCGAACCGGCGGCTGAACTCGTCGATGTCGCGGTCGGTGGCCTCGTTGCCGAAGGCCACCCGCAGCGGGTTGTCGTGGTCGTCGGGTTGTTCGGGGGTGGCCAGCACGTAGGCCAGCGGCTTGCCGACGTAGTTCAGATAGGTGACGCCGTAGTGCCGCAGGTCGTCGAGCAGCCCGGACGCCGAGAACGTGGCCGGCGCCATCGCCGCACCCGCGGTCAACGCCACCGACCAGCCCGCCATCAGCGCGTTGGAGTGGAACAGCGGCATCGACAGGTAGCAGACGTCGTCGGCGGTGATCTCGAAGCGCTGAACCAGAGCCACCCCGGCGAACGGCACCATCATGTGTGCGACCCGGACGGCCTTCGGCTCGCCACTGGTGCCGGAGGTGAAGATCAGCATGAACGTGTCGGTGGCGGTGACCTCGCGGTGCGGCGTCAGCTCCGCGGCGCCCGCGAGCAGTTGTGACCACTCCTGCGAGGACAGGTCGAGCACCCGCACCCCGGGAAGCGAAAGACCGTCGAGCAGGCCCCGGTGCGTGTCGTCGGTGAGCAGGATCTGGCAGTCGGCCTTGACGATGTCGCGGGCCAGCGCCTCGCCTCGGCGGGTGTCGTTGACGCCGCACAGCACGTAACCGCCCAGCCCGGCGGCCGCCATGGCGGTGAGCATCTCGGGGGTGTTGCCCAGCAGCGTTCCCACGTGCAACGGCCGCCCGGGGTCGGCGAGCGCGATCAGCGCGGACGCCTGCCGAGACGCCTCGTCGAGGTGTTCGCGCCAAGTCCAGACCCGGTCACCGAACTTCACCGCCGGGGCGGGATTGTCGAGGTGCTCGCGCAGCAGCTGCTGGACGGTCTCGGCCATTGATCTCCCGTCTCGCTGACTCGTCCGCCGCCGCGGCGGCGATACCCGTCACAATAGAAGCGCAGGGTAAACAGGATGACAAATCTGTCTACTGCCCCGAACGCGGCGCCGGTTTGGGACGATGTCGAGGGTTGAACCGCGGGGAACGGACGGGACGCGAAGGAGGCGCCGGGGTGATCGCCAGCACCGATGCGGCCAGCACGACCGAGACGAAGAGCGTGCGGGAGCGGCTGATCGACGCGGCGGAGGGTTGTCTGCGCGCCAAGGGCATCCGCGCGACGACGGTGTCCGAGGTGGCCGAGGCGGCGGGCGTCTCACGCGGCTGGCTCTACCGGCACTACCCCGACAAGGCGTCCCTGCTGGGGGCGGCCATCGTGCGGCTCAACGAGGCCTTCTGGGGCGAGTCGAACCGGACCCTGTCGGCGATCAGCGGATTCGAGGAGCAACTGGCGGTCGGGGTGCGACTGGGCCGCAGCGCCTACGAGACGCCGGGCGCGCTGGTCATGCAGTTGCGGCGGGACGAACCCGAGGAGTTCGCGGCGTGCGCCGGCGCCGGCGTGCAGGGCCTGGTGCCCGATCTGGGCCGGTTCTGGAAGCCCTATCTGGAGGCGGCACGGGACCGCGGCGAAATCCATCCGGAGACCGAACTGGACGAGGCCGCCGAATGGGTGGCCCGGGTGCAGATCAGCCTCGGCACGGTTCCCGGCGACACCCTCGATCCCGACGATCACGACGCGGTGCGGCGCCACATGCGGCGTTACGTGTTGCCTGCGCTGAGAGCCACGCCCGCGCAATGAGCCTCAGGCGACGCGGTGCGCCTCGACCTCGTCGCTGATGGGGCTTGGGCGCCCGCCGAGCACCATCAGGATGTCGCGGATCGGCGCGGTCAGCAGGTGGCCGTGGCCCTCGGTGAAGTCGGCGTCGGTGGCGACCAGCCGGATACCCTTGAGGCGCTTGGCGGGCTGCGTCGGAAAGGTCATGTGCCACAAACGTTCCGCTGCTGCGGCGGCGGCCGCCGGGGGCATCGGGCGGTCGATGCCAAGCGGGACCGTGATGTCCTGCCCGTGCACCAGCACGTCGGTCAAGGGATCGAGCGGTTTGGTGCCCACGATGTGTTTACGGGATCCGACCATGGCACGCAACGCCGCCACGATCTCGGCCTGCGATCTGTTGTCCTCCAGGGCAAGTCGGTTGATCATCGGGTCGAAGCGGAATCCCGATTTCAGCGCTTCGACGACCACCCGGGCGGGGCCCATCTGTGAATGCGTGAGATGCGCGGCGACATCGCGCACCCGCCACCCCTCGCACAGCGACGGGGCGACCCACTGCTCGGGGGTGAGGCGCTCGAGCAGATCGGCCAGGCCGGCGCGCTGGTCGTCGATGTAGCGCCAGATCTCGTCGGTGTTCATCGCGGATCCTTCGGTCAAGATCAGTGCATGGCGGCGAAACCATCTGAGCGCCAAAAACTATCACGTCCCGGGTCGCAGATTGCCGGGCGCGGCAATTCAGTGATCCGGGCGCGCGACGGCCGTGGGGCTGACACAATGCGGCTCGTGAACACCGCCCGCACCCTCACGGTCGGTTTGGTCGCTGCGCTCTCCGGCGCCCTCGTCGCGTGCGGCGGATCGGCGGCCGGGCCAAGCACCTCTGCCGGCTCCGGGGCCACCACCACGTCGACAAGCGCGGCCGCGCCGACCAGTGCCGCTCCGGCCGCGGACACCGGCGTCAGCAACGGTCAGACCTACACCGTCACCCGATCGACCACGGGCGACGCCACACCCGACGGCACCGGCCGGTGGACGCTGACGGTCGACACGATCTCCGGGGGCGATGCGAAGGTGGCCGACACCTTCAACCGGGCGGTGCGGGCGTCGGCCCAGGGGCAGCTCGATCCGGTCAAACGCGACGCCGGCAACGACGGGACGTGGAGCTTCGACACCAAACCGGAGATCTTCTTCGGCAGCGCGGCGGTGTCGGAACTGATCAGAGGCCTGTACGTCCACGTGCCGTCGGCGCATCCCACGAGCTACGTGAGCACCGTGGTGATCGACTCGCGGTCGGCGACGCCGATCACCCTGAAGGATCTGTTCAGCGACGAACAGGCCGGACTGAACCGGCTCTCCCAGCAGACCAAGCAGCTGTTGCCTGCCGTCATGGGCGCCGGCGAGAGCCCGATGCCCGACGCCCCGGGCAACGCGCCGGTCGAGGCCAACTTCGCCAACTGGATCCCCACCCCGAGCGGTCTGGAGATCCACTTCGCGGACTACCAGTTCGCGCACGGACTGCCCGTGCTGACCGTGCCGTGGTCGGCGCTTGACGACCTGCTGGCACCCGGCATGGCCGCGTTGCGGCAGCCCTGACGCCGGTCAGTCGACGTCCGGTGCCCCCGGGGCCGTCTTGGAGACCTGCACCAGGAACTCGTAGTTGGTCTTGGTCTTGCGCAGCTGGCTCATCAGCAGGTCGATCGCCTGATGGGAGTCCAGGCCCGACAGCACCCGGCGCAGCTTGTGCACGATGGCGAACTCGTCCGCCGACAGCAGCAGTTCGTCCTTGCGGGTGCCGGACGGGTTGACGTCGACCGCGGGGAACACCCGGCGCTCGGCGATCTTGCGGTCGAGCTTGAGTTCGGCGTTGCCGGTGCCCTTGAACTCCTCGAAGATCACCGTGTCACCGGTCGACCCGGTTTCCACCATGGCGGTGGCGATGATCGTCAGCGACCCACCGAACTCGATGTTGCGCGCCGCGCCGAGGAACCGCTTGGGCGGATACAGCGCGGTGGAGTCCACACCACCGGACAGGATGCGCCCGGACGCCGGGGAGGCGTTGTTGTAGGCGCGGCCGAGCCGGGTGATCGAGTCGAGCAAGACGACGACGTCCTTGCCCTGCTCCACCAGGCGCTTGGCCCGCTCGATGGCGAGCTCGGCGGCCTGGGTGTGGTCGGACGGCGGCCGGTCGAAGGTCGAGGCGATGACCTCGCCCTTGACCGAACGCTGCATGTCGGTGACCTCTTCAGGCCGCTCGTCGACGAGCACGACCATCAGGTGGCATTCGGGGTTGTTGCGGGTGATCGCGTTCGCGATGTCCTGCATGATCGTGGTCTTGCCCGCCTTGGGCGGCGAGACGATCAGCGCGCGCTGGCCCTTGCCGATCGGCATGATCAGGTCGATCACGCGGGTGGTCAGCTTCTCCGGAGTGGTCTCCAGGCGCAGCCGCTGGTTCGGGTACAGCGGGGTCAGCTTGCCGAACTCGGGGCGCTTGCGGGCGTCCTCCACCGGGCCGCCGTTGACGCTGTCCAGGCGAACCAGCGGGTTGAACTTCTGCCGCGAATTCTGGCCGCCGCCGTCGCCCTCCTTGGCCACCCGCACCGCACCGGTGACGGCGTCACCACGGCGCAGGCCGTTCTTGCGGACCATGTTCATCGAGACGTAGACATCGTTCGGGCCGGCCAGGTAGCCGGAGGTGCGCACGAACGCGTAGTTGTCGAGCACGTCGAGGATGCCGGCGACCGGCTGGACGACATCGTCCTCGCGCAGTTCGGGCTCGTTGCCGCCGCCCTCGCCGCCACCGCGCTCGCCGCGGCGCCTGCGGTCCCGGAACCGGCGGCCGCGGCGGCCCTGCCGGCCTTCGTCGTCATCGCCGCCACCGCGGTTCTGCTGGCCGCCGGATCCGTCGCCGCCCTGCTCGGCGGAGTCGCGGTTGTCCTGCCGGTTGTCGTTCCTGGGCCGGTTGCGGCCGGAACCGTTGTCCGACGGCTGCTCCTTGTCGTCCTTGTCGGCGACGTCGGCGGGCGCACCGGCCTCACGCGAGGCGCCTCGCCGCTCCCGGCGGCGCTGCTCACCGGCGCCGGCGTCGGAATCGGCCGGGGCGGCGGTCGGGGCCGCATCGTCGGTGCGCTCGGCGGACTCGACCTTGGCCGGTTCACCCCGATCGTCGCCGTTGTGGGCGGCGCCGTTGCCGCCGTTCTGGCGGTCCCGGATGGCCGTGATCAGCTCGCTCTTGCGCATCCCGGAGGTGCCCTTGACGCCGACCCGATTCGCCAGTGCGCGCAGTTCGGGCAGCACCATGGCGGAAAGACCGGTCTCACCGGCCGAGCCGGCGTCCGCGCCCGTCGCCAGCTGCGATTCGGCTGCTGGCTTCGATTCGCCGGCCGGGGGGATGTCGGCGGTTACGGCGGACGGCGACTCCGTGTGCGGGGCGCTGTCTCCAGCCGTGATCAGGTCCGTATCAGACACGGATTTCCTTTCTTCCCTCGCCGTCTTTCGCGTTGCGAGGGGTTCTGGCACTCAGCCGATTCACTGAATGCGAAGTCTCACCGTCATCGGCGCCAACGGTTATGGCGGGATTCGCGGCTAGCTGGCGAACCGTCAGTCCACGATTGGAACACGATGAGAATTGGTGGTCGTCCTAAGGTAGGCGCAGGTGCAGACGCTGCGATTGCCGGACGGCACCGAGGATAGCCGCCTTCGTGGCCCGAAGCAAGAAACCGCGCCGGCGGGTGTACACCTCAGCCGCGGACTGCCGCCCCTGCGTTCCAGCGAACGGGTTCACCGACGTTCATCTCGCTGAGGGTGAATCCGTTCGCGATGCCGAACTCCAACGCCTCGTCCGGCAGGTTGGGGCTGGTGGTCAGGCCCAGAACGGACGGGCCGGCGCCGGATAGCACCGCTGGGATGCCACAACGCCGCAGGACCTGCAGATATTCCGCCGAGGCGGGCATCGCCGGCGCCCGCTGCGATTGGTGCAGTGCGTCCTCGGTGGCCACCATCAGCAGGTCGGGGCGCTCGGTCAAGGCGATCACCAGCAGGGCGGCGCGGCTGACGTTGAACCGGGCCGCTTCGTGGCTGACCTCGGCCGGTAGCAGCACGCGGGTCTCCGCGGTCGACGAACGGACCTCCGGGATGGCCGCGAAGAGATGAATGTCGGGGTGCAGGCGCACGCGCGCCGCGGCGTAGGCCGGCGAGTCGTGCACCGTCTCGGCCCACGAGACGACCGCGCCACCCAGCACCGCCGCCGAGGCGTTGTCGGGATGCCCCTCGAATTCCGAGGACAGCTGAATCAGCCGCGACTCGGTCAACGGCTCCAGATCAGCCTGGGCGACAAGGCCATTGGCGGCGGCCAGGCCGCCGACCACCGCCGCCGCAGACGATCCGAGGCCGCGCGAGTGCGGAATGGCGTTGCGGCAGCGCAGGATCAGGCCGGGGGCGCTCGCCCCGGCGGCGGCCAGGCCGTGATGGATCGCCCGCACCACGAGGTGCTCATGGGTGTGCGGGACGTGGCCGGCGCCCTCCCCCTCAACCTCGACGATCAGCCCGGAATCGATTGTCTCGACGACGATCTCGTCGTACAGACCCAACGCAAGCCCGACGCTGTCGAAGCCGGGGCCCAGGTTCGCGCTGGACGCCGCGACGGCGGCGCTGGCCCGCAGGCCGGCGGGCAGGCTCGTGGTCACCTACACCCCGCGCTCATCCGAGGCCCAGTTCGGCGACGACGGCACCGGGATCGACCGGCAACGGGGTGACCGCCGGCATGTCCCGCAGGGCGGTGTCGGGGTCCTTCAGCCCGTTGCCGGTGACGGTGCAGACCACCGTGGAACCGGGTTTGACCCAGCCGTCCTCGACCGATTTGAGCAGCCCGGCGATGCTGGCCGCCGAGGCCGGCTCGACGAACACCCCTTCAGACTCGGCGACCAGGTGGTAGGCGGCGAGGATCTCCTCGTCGGTGGCCGCCAGGAAGCGGCCGTTCGACTCCTGCTGGGCGGTGACGGCGCCGTCCCAGGACGCCGGCGAACCGATCCGGATCGCGGTGGCCAGCGTTTCGGGGTGGCTGACCGGCTTGCCGAGCACCAGCGGGGCGGCTCCGGCGGCCTGGGTGCCCAGCATCCTGGGCAGCTTGTCGGATACGCCGTCGCGGTGGTACTCGGTGTAGCCCCGCCAGTAGGCGGTGATGTTGCCGGCGTTACCGACCGGCAGCGAGTGCACATCGGGGGCGGTGCCGAGGACGTCGACGATCTCGAACGCCGCCGTCTTCTGGCCTTCGATGCGCACCGGATTCACGCTGTTGACCAGCGAGATGGTCGGGTAGTCGGCGGTGAGCTTGCGGGCCATCTCCAGGCAGTCGTCGAAGTTGCCGTCGATCTGGATGATCTTGGCCCCATGCATGAGCGCCTGGGCGAGCTTGCCCATCGCGATCTTGCCCTGCGGGATCAGGACGGCACAGGTGATGCCGGCCCGGGCGGCATAGGCCGCCGCCGACGCCGAGGTGTTGCCGGTGGACGCGCACAGCACGGCCTGCTGCCCGCGGGCCACCGCGTCGGTGACGGCCATGGTCATGCCGCGGTCCTTGAACGACCCGGTCGGGTTGAGGCCCTCCACCTTCAGATGCACGGTGCAACCGGTCTTTTCGGACAGCCGCGGCGCGGGCACCAGCGGGGTGCCACCCTCGAGCAGGGTGACCGGGGTCCAGTCGGCGGCCGCCGGCAGGCGATCCCGATAGGCCTCGATCAGGCCGGGCCACGCAGTGTGAACCTTTGTCGTGCTCATTCGCTGGTCCCCTCCAACCGCAGCACACTGTTGATCTGCTGAACGGCGTCGAGGTCGCTCAGCGCGGCGACGGTGTCCGACAGCGCCGCGTCGGTGGCCCGGTGCGTGACGACCACGATGCGGGCGCCACACGGCTGACCCTCGTCATCGACGATGCCCTCCTGGCGCACCTCGGCGATGCTGACCTCACGGTTGCCGAATTCGGCTGCCACCGAGGACAACACGCCCGGCTGGTCCTTGACGGTCATGCTGACGTAGTAGCGGGTCGGGATGACACCCATCGGGGCGATGGGCAGCTGCGCGTACTTCGACTCGCGGGGACCGCGGCCACCCTGCACCCGGTTGCGGGCGGCCATCACCAGATCGCCCATCACCGCCGACGCGGTCGGCTTGCCGCCGGCGCCCTGGCCGTAGAACATCAGCCGGCCGGAGGCCTCCGCCTCCACGACCACCGCGTTGAACGCACCGCTGACGGTGGCCAGCGGGTGGGTCAACGGCACCAGCGCCGGGTAGACCCGGGCCGAAACCCGTTCCTGGCCATCGTCGGAGACGATCCGCTCGCAGATCGACAACAACTTGATGGTGCAGCCCAGCGCGCGGGCCGACTCGAAGTCGGCCGGGGTGACCTTGGTGATGCCTTCGCGGTAGACGTCGTCGGCGGTGACGCGGGTGTGGAACGCGATGGACGCCAGGATGGCGGCCTTGGCCGCGGCGTCATAGCCCTCCACATCCGCGGTGGGATCGGCTTCGGCGTAACCGAGGGCGCTGGCGTCGGCCAGCGCGGCGGCGTAATCGGCGCCGGTGGAGGCCATCTCGCTCAGGATGTAGTTGGTGGTGCCATTGACGATGCCGGCCACCCGCAACACGGTGTCGCCGGCCAGCGACTGGGTCAGCGGACGGATCACCGGAATGGCGCCGGCGACGGCGGCCTCGAAATACAGGTCCACATGGGCACGTTCGGCCGCCTGCGCCAACTCGCCCGTCGACTGTGCCAGTAGTGCCTTGTTCGCCGTGACCACCGACTTGCCGTGTTCGAGCGCGGTCAGGATCGCCTTTCGGGCCGGCTCGACCGGGCCCATCAACTCGACGACGATGTCGACGTTCTCGCGCGACACCAGCTCTTCGACGTTCTCGGTGAGCATTTCGCGTGGCACGCCGCGATCGCCGGACACGTTGCGCACCGCCACACCGCGCAACTCCAGCGGCGCGCCGATGCGCGCGGCCAGGTCGGGAGCGGTCTGCTCGATGATGCGCACGACCTCGCTGCCGACGTTGCCCAGACCCAGGACGGCCACGCCGATCGGCGATGTCGCCGGCTCAGCGGCTCCGGCCGCCTTGTCCGATTTACTCATTGGCTACCTCACTTCCAAACTCAGCAGGTCGTCGACGGTCTCCCGGCGCAAGATCAGGCGGGCATGCCCGTCGCGCACGGCCACCACGGCGGGGCGGCCGATCAGGTTGTACCGGCTCGACATCGAATAGCAGTAAGCGCCGGTGGCGGCCACCGCAAGCAGGTCGCCGGGGCACACATCGTCGGGCACCCAGGCGTCCCGGACGACGATATCGCCGCTCTCGCAGTGCTTCCCGACGATGCGGGCCAAAGTCGGCGGTGCGCCGCTGCCCCGGGACACCAGCCGCACCTCGTACTGGGCGCCGTACAGCGAGGTGCGGATGTTATCGCTCATGCCGCCATCGACGCTGATGTACCGGCGCACGTCACCGGCGCTGATCGCGACATCCTTGACGGTTCCCACCTCGTAGAGGGTCACCGTTCCCGGTCCGGCGATTGCGCGGCCGGGTTCGACGACCAGCCGCGGCACCGGCAGGCCAACGGCGGCCGACTCGTGGCGCACGATCGAGTCCAGCTTGGCCGCCAGATCCTGGACCGGTGGCGGATCATCCTGCGGCACATAGGAGATACCGAGTCCGCCCCCGAGGTCGACGGTGGCGATCTGGGCGGTCTTATCCACGCCGAATTCGGCGACCACGTCGCGCAGCAGGCCGATGACCCGGTGGGCGGCCAGTTCGAAGCCGTCGACGTCGAAGATCTGCGAGCCGATGTGGCTGTGCAGACCCACCAGTCGCAGGTGGTCGGTGGCGAAGACGCGGCGCACCGCCGCCATCGCCGCGCCGCTGGCCAGCGAGAGGCCGAACTTCTGGTCCTCGTGCGCGGTGGCGATGAATTCGTGGGTGTGCGCTTCGACGCCGACGGTGATGCGGATCAGGACGTCCTGCACCACGCCGGCGCCACCGGCGATGGTGTCGAGCCGTTCGATCTCGGTCATCGAGTCGAGCACGACGTGGCCGACCCCGGCCTTGACCGCGGCGGTCAGCTCGTCGACCGATTTGTTGTTGCCGTGGAACGCGATTCGCTCGGCCGGAAAGCCGGCATGCAGTGCGACCGCCAGCTCGCCGCCGCTTGCCACGTCGAGGGAGAGACCTTCTTCGTCGACCCAGCGGGCGATCTCGCTGCACAGGAACGCCTTGGCCGCGTAGTGCACATTGCGGCCGCCGCCGAATGCGGCGGCGATCTCGCGGCAGCGGCCGCGGAAGTCGTCCTCGTCGATGACGAATAGCGGGGTGCCGTACTCGGCGGCGAGCTCGGTGACCGAGACCCCGGCGATGCTCACCTCGCCGTCGGGTCGGCGAATCAGGTTGTGCGGCCAGATGTTCGGGGTCAGATCCAGCACACCGGCCGGTGTTTCCGGTCGCGGCGGGGTGCCGCCGTGGTGGATCTCCTCGGCGTGCCGCGGGCCGGCCGGGTGAGCGTTCACATGCGCTCCGGCGCGGACACGCCCAGAATGCCCAACCCGTTGGCGATCACCTGGCGGGTGGCGTCACACAGGGCCAGCCGGGTCCGGTGCAGATCTGTGGGTTCCTCGTCGCCCTGCGGCAGCACCCGGCAGGAGTCGTAGAACCGGTGATAGTCACCGGCCAGATCCTCGAGGTAGCGGCAGACCCGGTGCGGTTCGCGCAGGTTCGCCGCGGTCTGCAGCACCCGGGAGAACTCCCCGAGGCTGCGGATCAGCGTGCCCTCTTTGTCGTGGGTGAGCAGTTCGAGGTGCGCGGTGTCGGCTGCGAGGCCCAGTTCGGCGGCGTTGCGGGCCAGCGCCGAGAGGCGGGCATGGGCGTATTGCACGTAATAGACCGGGTTCTCGCTGGAGGCCGAGGACCACAGCTGCAGGTCGATGTCGATCGGGGTGTCCACCGAGGAGCGCGTCAACGCGTAACGCGCGGCGTCCACACCGATGGCCTCGACAAGGTCGTCGAGGGTGATCACGGTGCCGGCCCGCTTGCTCATCCGCACCGGTTGACCGTCGCGGACCAGGTTGACCATCTGGCCGATCAACACCTCGACCGTGTCGGGGTCGTCGCCGAGCGCGGCCGCGGCGGCCTTGAGGCGGGCGATATAGCCGTGGTGGTCGGCGCCGAGCATGTAGATGCACAGATCGAAGCCGCGCTGCCGCTTGTCGAGGTAGTACGCCAGATCGCCGGCGATGTAGGCGGGCTGGCCGTCACTCTTGATGACGACCCGGTCCTTGTCGTCGCCGAATTCGGTGGTGCGCAACCAGGTTGCGCCGTCCTTCTCGTAGATGTTGCCGGTCTCGCGCAGCTTGGCGATGGCCTGGTCGACCCGCCCGCTGGTGTGCATGGAGTCTTCGTGGGTGTAGACGTCGAAGTCGGTGCCGAACTCGTGCAGCGAGGCCTTGATATGGGTGAACATCAGGTCGACGCCGATTGAGCGGAAGGTTTCGCGCCGCTCGTCGTCGGGCAGCGCGAGCGCGTCGGGGGCCTTGGCCAGCACCTGGGCGGCGATGTCGGAGATGTAGGCGCCGGCGTAGCCGTCCTCGGGGGCAGGTTGTCCGTTGGCGGCGGCGATCAGTGAGTTCACGAAGCGGTCGATCTGGGCGCCGTGGTCGTTGAAGTAGTACTCGCGGACCACCTCGGCGCCCTGGGTGGACAGCAGCCGGCCCAGGGCGTCGCCGACCGCGGCCCAGCGGGTGCCGCCGATGTGGATCGGGCCGGTGGGGTTGGCCGAGACGAATTCGAGGTTGATCTTCTGCCCGTCGAGCAGGCCGGAGCGACCGTAGCCGGCGCCGGCGGTCACGATGTTGCTGACGATCACGCCCTGCGCCGACGCCTCCAGGCGCAGGTTGACGAAGCCGGGGCCGGCCACCTCGGCCGAGGCGATGCCGTCCGACGCCGCCAGCGCCTCGGCCAGCCACCCGGCCAGCTCGCGGGGGTTGGCGCCGACCTTCTTGGCGACCTGAAGTGCCAGGTTGGTCGCGTAATCGCCGTGCTCGGGGTTGCGGGGCCGCTCGACCGTGACCGCCTCCGGCAGCGCGGCGGTATCCAGCCCGTGCTCCGCCAGAACGGCGGCGGCGGCGCTTCTGAGCAGCACAGCGAGGTCGGCGGGTGTCACGAGGGTCCATCCTATGGTCTGACGTGGTCAGACCCCGAATCGATACGGGCGGCCGGCGCCGGGGAGCGTGGCGGCGAGCACAGAGGGCGATGCGTTAGGCTGGCGGAGCCCAAATGGCGCACCGTCATGCGCCCCCGTAGCTCAGGGGATAGAGCGTCTGCCTCCGGAGCAGAAGGCCGCAGGTTCGAATCCTGCCGGGGGCACCACCTGACCGGCGACGAGCCGGCGGACGATATCCGAGCCACTGAACAGACATCGGCCCGCCCCGAACTATCCAGGGGCGGGCCGATCTTCTGTGTGGTCTGCGCACAGCGTTGCGGGCTCCCACTCAACCGTTTGCTGAACAGACGCCACGGTAGCTCAATGGCAATGCTATTAGCAAGAATCAGTGCAGAAGGCCCTGGCACTCTTATTAGCCTAACCTTCCATCAAGGTTTGCTGGACTCGGCGGCGACCGAGTACCGCGGCGCACCATCGAGTGCCCGACTAGGTGCGACTCCCGGGACCTCCGGACGTAGTCGCTGCGAGGCGGGCAACCAGCCACCGGCCGGCCGGCTCGCCACCGAGGTAGTTGCCCCGGCACCGAAACGAGACGGGCAGTTCAAAAAATGCTTTCCTCGGCGGCTCGATCGTCCTAGCCTCGAGGCATGACCGCGCCCGCCCAGTTGCCGTTTCGTCAGGACCACCCACTGCGGTCGCCGGAACAGCTGAGCAGTCTGCAGGCCGAGGGCCCGATCCACAAGGTCCTCACCGCGGTCGGCGACGAGGCCTGGCTGGTCACCGGGTACGCCCAGGTGCGCCGGCTGATGGACGACGAGAACCTGGGCCGCACCCATCGCGACCCCGCCAACGCGCCGCGCAGCCGAACGTCGGCGTTGTTCGGCGGCCCGATCGGCGACTTCGACACCGAACCCGCCGACCACACGCGGATGCGCCAGCTGCTACAGCCGCACTTCTCCCCCAGGCACATGCGCGAGCTACAACCCAAGGTCGAAAAGCTCTGCGCCGCAATGCTCGACGACATGGAGCAGCAGGGCCCACCGGCCGACCTACATGCAAGCCTGGCGCAACCGTTTCCGGTGCTGGTGATCTGCGACCTGCTCGGGGTGCCGTACTCCGACCGGGACCGCTTCCGGATCTGGGTCGAAGCGGCCGCCTTCTCCCCCGACGACACCGCGTCGATGGACGGCATGGCCGCCTTGCTGGAGTACGGGCTGGAACTCGTCGCCGTCAAACGCGCCGAACCCGCCGACGACGTCATCTCGCGGCTGTGCGACGAACCCGACCTGACCGATCTCGAGGTTGCGACGCTGGGCATGCAACTGCTGTTCGCCGGGCACGAGACGACGGTGATGCAGATCTGGCTGCAATCCCTGCTGCTGCTCAGCCATCGCGAGCAGTGGCAGGCGCTGTTGGCCTCACCGGACCTGATTCCGAAGGCCGTCGAGGAACTCCTGCGCGCCGGGATGCCGGGCGGGATCGGCGTTCCCCGGTACGCACGCGAGGACATCGACGTCGACGGCGTCACGATCAGGGCCGGTGACCTCGTCCTGCTCGACCCCGGATCGGCGAACCACGACCCGGCGGCCTTCCCCGACCCGTACCGGATCGACCTGGCGCGCACCGGCGCCGCCCACGTGGGCTTCGGCTACGGCCTGCGCTACTGCGTCGGCGCCGCACTCGCGCGCATGGAGCTGAAAACCGTTTTCTCGCAGTTGATTCCGCGGTTCCCCAATATGCAGCTGTGCGCCGATGTGTCCACCGTGGGCACCGGATTCCATTCGCTGTCGCACGGGCTGGTGCCGCTGCCCGTCACCTGGTGATCGACGCCCTTCAGCCGGGCCGCCGGTTGACCAGCGGCCCGCGCATGGCACGCACCGATGGCGGCACCGGGATGGCGGCGTCACAGTCGGGCGAGCGCTCCGGATCGCCGTAGACCGTCGTCAACGGCACCACTCCGGCCCATACCCCGGCGGCGATGTCCTCGTCGGAGTCCTCGGGCCAGCCGCCGCCGACCTTCAGCGACCAGTTGTCGTCCGCGATCGGCATGCGCAGCGCCATGGTCGCGGCCAGTTCCTTGCGCGAGCTGGCCCGAAGCTCGGCGACCCGGCCCGGGATGAAGGTGTCCACCAACTGGTCGAGATAGCCGACCTTGTCTTGGTCGCCTATCCGCTCGAACGTGCCGAACAGCACCGCGCTGCGGAAGCGGAAGGACGACTCGAACCCGCAGCGCGCCACCATCACCCCGTCCAGCGTGGTGACCGACACCGCGGCCGCCGCGCCGTCGGCGAGCTGACGCAACCACGGCGATCCGGTCGAGCCGTGGATCACCAGCTCGTCGCCGATGCGGGCGAAGCCGATCGGGAAGATCACCGGATGACCGTCGCGGGTCAGCGCAATGGTGGCCAGCGGGGTGCTGTCGAGCAGTTCGTCGAGCTCGGTGCGCGAGGTTCGCTGCTTCTCGGGCAGGCGGCTGACGGTGGTCGATGGGTGCGACATGGCGCTCACTGTCGCACGCGGCGCAGCGCCGCGGGGGTCAGATCGTCCAGGCTGGGGTAGCCGTCGACGGCCATCAGCAGGTCGGCCTCGGCCAGCAGGGAGCGCAGTACGTGCACGATGCCGTCGGTGCCGCCGAGGGCGGCCCCGTACGCGTACGGCCGGCCGATCCCGACGGCGGTGGCGCCCAGGGCGAGGGCCTTGACGACGTCGGTCCCGGAACGGATGCCGGAGTCAAACAGCACCGGCACGTCACCGGCGGTCGCGGCCACCACGTCGGGTAGGCAGTCGATGGCGGGCACGCCGCCGTTGGCCTGCCGACCGCCGTGATTGGAGCAGTAGATCCCGTCCACGCCCGCGTCCACCGCGCGCCGGGCGTCCTCCGGATGGCAGATGCCCTTGAGGATCAGCGGCAGCGACGTCAGCGACCGCAGCCACGGTAGGTCGTTCCACGTCAGCGAGTTTCCGAAGATGCTGATCCAGTGCAGCACGGCGTTGCGCGGGTCGGCGTCGATGTCCGCCTCGACCTTGTTGCGGAAGTTCGGATCGCTGATGTAGTTGGCCAGGCACATGCCGCGCAGTTGGGGGAAGTTGGCCGTCGCCAGATCACGGGGCCGCCAGCCGGGGATCCAGGTGTCGAGGGTGACGACGATGCCCGCATAGCCGGCGGCCTCGGCGCGATGCACCAGACTCTCGGCCAGGTCGCGGTCGGTCGGGGTGTACAACTGGAAAAGCCCTGGCGTGTCGCCGAATTCGGCGGCGACGTCCTCGAGGGGGTCCATGGTCAGGGTCGACACGCACAACGGCACCCCGGTGCGGGCGGCCGCCCGGGCGGCGGCGATGTCACCGTGCCGGTCGGTGGTGCACAGCCCGATCACGCCGACCGGTGCCATGAAGAGCGGCGCCGGCCACCGCCGGCCCCACATCTCGACGGACAGATCACGGTCGGTGGCGCCGACGAGCATGCGCGGGATCAAACCCCACTGCTCGAAGGCGGTGATGTTGGTCCGCTGGGTGTGCTCGTTGCCCGCGCCGCCGGCGATGTAGGACCACAGCGACGGCGAAAGCGCCTGCTCCGCGCGGCTTTCCAGTTCGGCGAACGACATCGGCAGATTGGGCAGCACGCCGTTGAGGCCCTGGAAGTAGACCTCGAGCTGGTAGTTGCCGTAGGGCTGTGTCATCGCCTCCACCTCACTCAGTCGATGTCGCCGACCAGGTCGGCCACCCGCCGCACCTGGTCGAGGTCCGAACTCGTCGGAATCAGGTGCACCTCGCTGGTGCCGATCGCGGCGAACTTGCGCAGGGTCGCGACAAGTTCCTCGTCGCTGCCCGACCAGCCGGTGGTCGGCGCCATCGCGTCGACGAACTCCGGCGGAATCCAGTTCATGTAGTGCCGCAGGTGCCTGTGTACCTGCGCCCGGGCCGCATCGGCCTCGCCGAGTGCGAACCAGAACGACGTCGCCAGATGCGGTTTCGGCTTGCCGGCCTCCGCCCACGCGGCCCGCGCGACGTCGAAGAGTTCGTTCTGCCTACCGGTGTCGAGGTCCAGGGTGATGCCGGCCAGTCCTTCGGCCCACTCGGCGGCCATCCGCGTCGATTTCGGCCCGGTGGCCCCGATCAGCAGCCGCGGACCGCCCGGCTGGACCGGCGGGGGCCCGACCGGTAGCACCGACTCGGTGATCTTCTCCCCGGCCCACACCCGCTTCATGACGGCGACGCGGTCGGCCATGTCCCGGATGGTCTGCGTCTTCGGGTCGGCGCCGACCGCTCGGTAGTCCTCCTCACGCCCACCCGAACCGATCCCGACGGTCAGCCGGCCACCGGACAGCATGTCCGCGGTCGCGAGCGCCTTGGCCAACATCACCGGATCATGCAGCTGCGGCACCACCACCGTGGTCACCAGAGGCACCCGCTCGGTCCAGGCCGACAGCGCACCGAGGAGGGTCAGCGAGTCCGGGTTGTTGAACGCGATGCGCTCCCCCCAGCACAGCGACGAGAAGGGACCCTCGTCGATCAGCCGGGCCCAGCGCTTCAAGAGGTTCGCGTCGAGGTCCGGCTCCATCACCGGCAAGGTCATGCCAATCTGCACGCCGCGATTCTGGCACGGCCGGTGCCGGGCCGTCGCTAGGGCACCGGGTCCTTGCGCGCCCGCACCGGCCCGGCGCTCGGAGGCGGTTGCAGCAGGTTTCCGCGCAGGCTTCCCCGCGCGGTCCGAACGGCCACCAGCAGCCAGGTGCTCAGCAGGCCGGCGTAGGCGATCACCGCGGCGACCTTGAACGCGGGCAGGTCGGTGTGCACCGCCAGTTGGGTGGTGCCGGTGACGAAGGTGCCGACCGGGAAGGTCAGGCTCCACCAGGTCAGCGCGAACGGCATCCCGTTGCGCAGGGTGCGCACGGTCAACAGGGTGGCGAGCGCGATCCAGAGCACCGCGAACCCCCACACCGGGACCCCGAACAGCACCGCGAAGACGTTCATGCTCTGGGCGACGGCGGGGTCGACGGCCAGCCCGGCGTTGAGTCCCAGGAGCCCGGCGGCGGTGATGGACTGGCCGAGCGGACCGAGCACGATCCACAGCGTCGGCACCCGGGCGGTTCCCGACGTGCCGAACATGACCAGCCGGTTCCAGACCATCGAGATGATGATGAATGCGGCCACCAGCGACAGCCCGAACATGGCGTAGCAGCCGTAGAGCATGGTCGCGCGGCCGGCACCGGGCGCCAGATGCGGAATCAGCAGCGCTCCGGTGGCGGCCGAGACCATCGGCGGGACCACCGGCATCAGCCAGCCGCCGAACGCGGCGTCCGGCTCGACGGTGTGCTGGGTGAACATCAGGTAGGGGATGCTGACCGCGGTGAACAGCCCACCCACCGTGCCCGCCGTCCACAGCACCCAGTCCAGGTCGACGGCGAGGCGCTCCCCGATGAGGTCGCGGCCCACCAGCACCGCACCGGCGCCGACGGTGAGCAGCGCCATCGGCGCCGCCCCGTAGAAGTGCGCCATCTGCGGGTTGCGGGCGTGGCTGCGGGCCACGGTCGGATGGCGCAGCCAATGCCCGCCGACGAGGATGACCAGCACGACCAGCAGGACGGCGGCCAGCACCCAGACGACCTGGGTGAAGGCCCGCAGCCCGGTGAGCTGGATGGGCAGGGTGGCGCCCGCGGTCGCGACGATCCCGGTGCCCATGACCGACGCGAACCAGTTCGGGCCGATGTGGCCCAGCTTCTCGACCCGGTTCTGTGCTGCTGTCATCAGACCTAAGACCCTACGGCCGGGTTGGGCTACCGCAGCGCCATTCCGTACAGCAGAGCATCCTGCGGTTCGGGAGCGAGATTGGGAAACAGCTGCGCCCGCGCCTGCCGCGCCTCCAGGGTGAAGCCGGCGCGCGCCAGGACGCGCATCGAGCGCGGATTGTCCGGGTGTACCGAGGCGGCGGCCCGATACAGCGCCGGGTCGGACCGCAGGTGATCGACCACCAGCTGCAGCGCCTCGCCGGCCAGACCCCGGTCCCAGTACCGCCGGCCGAGCGCGTAACCCAACTGCACCGCATACGGTGCGGTGTGGAAGTAGCCGATCTGCCCGACCAGTTCGCCGCCGTCGCGCAGCGTGATCAGCCAGGTGTGGTCGTCGCCGACGTTGAACAACCCGGCGATGACGGCGCGGGTCTCCTCGACACCGCGGTGCGGCGGCCAGGCCAGGTAGCGGGTGACCTCGGGGTCCGACGTCACCACCGCGTACAGGTTCTCGGCGTCGTCCAGCCGTGGCACGCGCAAGGCGATCCGCTCCCCGGCGATCACGTCATCGGCCACGGCGCGCCTTAATGCCCGCGCCGGTCTTCCTGCGTCAGGTACTCGCTGGCGAGCTTGCTGACGTGGGCGGGCAGGGCGCCCGAGGCCACGTCGGCCAGCGTGGTCTCCTCGAGCACCGAACGCATACTGGCCCGCAGGGCCCGCCAGACATCGGTCAGCGCCTCGGTGGGGCCGGTGTAGGGCAGATCGCCGAGGCCGATGTCGCGCACGCTGGCCAGCGGACCGTCGATGGACCGCAGCACATCGGCGACGCTGATCTGCGCGGCGGGGCGGGCCAGCTCGTAGCCCCCCTCGCGGCCGCGATGGCTGCGCACCAGCCGGTCGTTGCGCAGATCGGACAGGATGTCGACGAGGAACTGGGCCGGGATGCCCTGCGACTTCGCTAGGTCCTCGGTCGTGACCAGGGCGCCGCTGTCCACGGCGGCCAGCTGGGTCATGGCGCGGACCGCGTACTCGGCCTTCGCTGACATCCGCATGCCGGGGATTCTGCCACTGCGACGGTGCTCGCCGGGTCCGGCGCTACCGGGTGACGGCCAGCACCGCCTCGGCGTACTCCGGTCGGCATACCACCAGATCGGGCAGCTTCGGGCTGGACTGGTTGTAGCGCAGCGGCGAGCCGTCGATGCGGGAGGTGTGCAGGCCCGCGGCCCGTGCGACGGCCACCGGGGCCGCCGAGTCCCATTCGTACTGCCCGCCGGCGTGGACGTAGACATCGGCGAAGCCCTGCACCACGGCCGCGACTTTCGCTCCCGCCGAACCCATTTCGACCAGGGTGCCATCCAGCCGTTCGCGCACCTGCATCGCGATGTCCGGTGGCCGGGTTCGCGACACCACGATCCGGGGGTGTTGCGGCGCGGCCGGCGGTGTGGCCACGGTCGGGGTGGCCAGGGTGACCCCCTGGGCGGGCAGGGCCACCGCACCGGCGACCAGTTCGCCGTCCTGCCACAGGGCCACGTGCACCGCCCAGTCGTCGCGGCCGGGTTCGGAGAACTCACGGGTGCCGTCCAGTGGGTCGACGATCCACACCCGCCGACTGCTCAGCCGGATCGGGTCGTCGGCGCCCTCCTCGGAGAGCACCGCGTCGTCGGGGCGCTCGGCGGCGAGCGCGGCCATCAGGAAGTCGTGGGAGCGCTGGTCGCCGGCCGCCTTGCGATCGTCTACGGACGCGTCGGCGAACTCGCGGCGGACGTCGAGCAGCAGCCGTCCGGCCTCGGTGGCCAGCGTGGCCGCCAGATCGTCGTCGCTCACCGGCGCTCCTCGAGCAGTTCGATCACCTGGTCGGCCAGTTCGTCGGGGCCGTGGTCGGGGGTCAGCCGCAGATCCGGGTTCTTCGGCCGCTGATAGGGGCTGTCGATGCCGGTGAAGTGCGTGATCTCGCCGGCCCGGGCCTTGGCGTAGAGCCCCTTGGGATCTCGGCGCTCGCAGTCCTCCAACGGGGTGTCGACGAAGATCTCGAAGAACTCCATTCCCTGGTCGGTGTGCACCTTGCGGGCCAGCTCCCGATGTTCCTCCAGTGGGCTGATCACCGGCACCAGCACGGTCAGGCCGGCGTCGGCCATCAGGGTGGCGATGTGGGCCAGCCGGCGCAGGTTCTCGGCGCGGTCGGCCATCGAGAAGCCGAGGTCCGCGTTGAGTCCGTGCCGAAGGTTGTCACCGTCGAGAATGTATGCGGGACAACCGTGTTCGAGCAGCTTCTGTTCGACCAGCACCGCCACCGACGACTTGCCGGAACCCGACAGCCCGGTGAACCACAGGGTGCGGCCCTTGGTTAGCCGGTCGCCCGCGGTCACCAGCGACTGGTGCCGCACCGTGTTGGGAGAGGCGCCGCGCGCGGATGCCGGCGCGGTGTCGCGCACCATGCCCGCGGCCACCGTCACGTTGGTGTCCGGGTCGATCAGGATGAACGACCCGGTCGAGGAGTTGCGCACGTACTCGTCGAGCAGCAGGGGCACCTGCGTGCGCAGCGTGATGCGGCCGAGTTCGTTGAGCTTCAACGCCGTTGCGCTCTTGTCGCGGTGCAGCGTGTTGACGTCGAGTCGGTAGTCCAGCCCGATGACCCTGGCCCGGGTCGTGCGGGTGGTGTGCTTGATGACGTAGTCGCGGCCGGGTTCCAGCGCCGCCTCGTCGGCCATCCAACACACCGTCGCGTCGAACTCACTGGTAGCGGTGGGCTGGTTCTGCGGGCGCGCCAGCATGTCGCCGCGGGAGATGTCGATGTCGTCGGCCAGGCTGATGGACACCGCCATCGGCGGGAAGGCCTCCTGCACCGGGCCGGTCGGCCCGTCGATCACGGTGATACGGCTGCTCTTTGCGCTCGGCAGCACCACCACCTCGTCACCGGGGCGCAGCACACCGCTGGCCACCGTGCCCGCGTAGCTGCGATGGTCGGCATGGTCGAGGGTCTGCGGCCGGATCACGTACTGGACCGGGAAACGCACGTCGACCAGGTTCCGGTCGCCGGCGATGTAGACGTCCTCGAGGTGCGACAGCAGCGGCGGCCCGTCGTACCACGGGGCCTTGTCCGACTTGGTCACCACGTTGTCGCCGTTGAGCGCCGAGATCGGGATGGTGGTGACGTCCTGGATGTCCAGCCGGGCGGCGAACGCGTGGAACTCGTCGCGGATCCACTCGAAACGCTCGCGGTCCCAGTCGATCAGGTCCATCTTGTTGACGGCCAGCACGATGTGCTGCACACCGAGCAGTGACGCCAGGAACGCGTGCCGGCGGGACTGCTCCAGCAGGCCGTGACGGGCGTCGACGAGCACGATCACCAACTGCGCGGTCGAGGTACCGGTCACCATGTTGCGGGTGTACTGGATGTGACCCGGAGTGTCGGCGATGATGAATTTCCGCTTGGCCGTGGCGAAGTACCGGTAGGCCACGTCGATCGTGATGCCCTGCTCGCGCTCGGAGCGCAGCCCGTCGGTGACCAGTGCGAGGTCGGTGTAGTCGTGGCCGCGTTCCTTCGAGGTGCGCTCGACCGCCTCGAGCTGGTCCTCCATGACCGCCTTGGAGTCGAACAGCAGCCGGCCGATCAGGGTGGACTTGCCGTCGTCGACGGAGCCCGCGGTGGCCAGCCTCAACAGGGTGCTCATTAGAAGTAGCCCTCCCGCTTGCGGTCTTCCATACCGGCCTCGGAGATCCGGTCGTCGGCGCGGGTGGCGCCGCGCTCGGTCAGCCGCGACAGCGCGGTCTCGGCGATCACCTGCTCGACGCTGGCCGCGGTGGACTCGACGCAGCCGGTGCAGGTCACATCGCCGACGGTGCGGAACCGCACCGACGTCTCGAACACCTCCTCGCCGTCGGACGGCTGCATGAATTCGTGCACCGCCAGCAGCATTCCGTCGCGCTGGAACACCGGGCGGGTGTGGGCGTAGTAGATCGCGGGCAGCGGGATGTCCTCGGCGCCGATGTAGGCCCAGATGTCGTACTCGGTCCAGTTCGACAGCGGGAACACCCGGATGTGCTCACCCTTGCGGTGCCTGCCGTTGTAGAGGTTCCACAGCTCGGGCCGCTGCGCCTTCGGGTCCCACTGGCCGAACTCGTCGCGGAAGCTGAACACCCGCTCCTTGGCCCGGGCCTTCTCCTCGTCGCGCCGGGCGCCGCCGAACGCGGCGTCGAACTTGTTCTCCCGGATGGCGCGCAGCAGCGTGACGGTCTGCAGCGGGTTGCGCGAGGGCCCGTTGTCGACGACCCGGCCGGCGTCGATGTCGTCCTGCACGCTGGCGACCACCAGGCGTAGGCCGTGGCGGGCGACCAACTCGTCGCGGGTGGCGATCACCTCGTCGAAGTTGTGGCCGGTGTCGACGTGCATCACCGGGAACGGCAGCCGTCCGGGGGCGAACGCCTTGATCGCCAGGTGCAGCATGACGATCGAGTCCTTGCCCCCGGAGAACAGCAGCACCGGGCGTTCGAACTCGGCGGCGACCTCACGGATGATGTGGATGGCCTCGGCCTCGAGGACCCGCAGGTGGCTGAGCTCGTACTGCCCGGGTCTGGGGCGTTCCAACAGGTCCTCGGTCATCGATTCCTCGTAAAGTTGGTAGATTTGACCAGAATTACTTTCTTGACACGGTATCGATGCACTCCGGCGCTTGTCAATGCCCCGCGGAGGCGCGGAGCGACGGCTGTGAGGCACATGCGTGGTGCCCGACTTCGAGCGACTTATCACCGCCCTCGGTCGGTCCGGGATCCTCGGCTCGGCCGAGAGTCGCTCGAAGTCGGGCAGAAGGGGGCTGCGCGGGACAGGTGCGCGGCGCGCGCCGTCGCCGGCCCTGCGGCCTACTACCCCACCGGGACGTGGTCGGCGCAGTCCACCCGCAGATCCGAAACGGCCATCGGGGTGTCGTAGAACAGGCAGTGGTAGGCGCGCGGGCTGCCGGCGCCGACGCCCAACTGCGTGCAGGTGCTGCACGCCCGGCTGACCGGCACCACCCCGGCGTCGTGGAGCCGGCCGATCACCGCGATCAGACTATCGAGCAGCTGCTCGGCCTCTCGTCGACCGAGTTTCGAGGTGGCGATCTCGGCGGGCGCAGCCCAGCGATGGATCCGGGCGGCGGTGTGCCGGCCTTCCGCGGTCAACATCAACTGGTGGCTGCGGCCATCGGCCGGGTCGCGGCGGCGCGCGACGAGTCCCTTGCGGATCAGCGCGCCGATGGCATCGCTGATCGTGGGGTCGGCGACGTTGAGTTCACGCGCCAGCGCGGTGCTGCGCGCGGCCGGCGGGGGCCCCACGTACAGCCAGTCGAGCACCCGCAACTGGGTGCTCGACAGGTCGTTCGCTTCGGCCGCCCGCCGGGCGAGCACGTGCAGACCGTCGCCGATACGGTCCAGCGCAGCGACGATCTTGGAGTCGAGACTCCGATGCCGTTCCCGGTCGTCTCTCAGAGAGAGACCTCGTTGAGTTTGCCGGTGGCGACATCGAAGACGAATCCGCGCAGCGACTCGTGCTTGGTGACGAACGGGCTGAGCTCGATACGGCGCAGCGACTGGCGTACGTCTTCCTCCACATCCGGGAACGACTCGGCCGCCCACTCCGGCTTGATGCCGGTCTCGTCCTGCAGGTCCTTCTTGAATGCGTCGTCGGTGAACGTCAGCATCCCGCAGTCGGTGTGGTGGATCAGGATGATCTCCCTGGTGCCCAGCAGCCGCTGGCTGATGGCCAGCGAGCGGATCTCGTCATCGGTGACCACACCGCCGGCATTCCGGATCACATGGGCCTCACCATCTTTCAGCCCCAGAATCCGATACACGTCCAGCCGCGCGTCCATGCACGCCACCACCGCGACGTGCTTGCTCGGCGGCATCGGGAGCGGACCGGTGAAGGTCTTCGCGTACTCGACGTTGTTGGCCAGGTACTCCTCGGTGACGGTCACTGCGCCTCCTCTTTCTGATCTGTTGCACACAACCTGCCGGGTGGATCGTAGAGGCGCGAGCCGCCGAAAAGCACCGTTGAGAATCATCCTGATCGCAATGGTTAGGAATCCTTGCCATCTCACGGAGCCTACGTCTCAGAGGTTCAGCCCCAGAGCCCCGATGACCACGAGGACCCGCCCATGCCCAAACTTTCCCGCAGCGACTGGTACGACCTGGCCCGCGATACCAACTGGACGTTCCGCTACGTCACCGAGGACGAGGTGTTCCCGGAGCAACTGTCCGGCTCCCACCGCGTCTCGGCCGAGGGCTGGCTCAAGTGGGACGAGCCGTACAAGATCGGCTACCGCGAGTACGTGCACAACCAGGTCACCAAGGACACCACCACCTACTCCCTGAAGAACGCGATCGGCCGCTCGAAGTTCTTCGACGCGCTCGACCCGGGCTGGAAGTCGGTGATCGTCGCGCACTACGGCGCCATCACCATTCCCGAGTACCTGGCGTCGATCGGCGAGGCCCGGATGGGCCGGTTCGGGCGGGCCGCCGCGTGGCGCAATACCGCGACGTTCGGAACGCTCGACGAGATCCGGCACGGCCAGATCCAGGCCTTCTTCCCCTACGGCCTGCTGGACAAGGAGCCGCGAGGTGACTGGGCGCTCAAGGCCTTTCACACCAATGACTGGATCGTGATGGCCGTGCGCTACCTGTTCGACGACATGTTCGTCGCCAACGACGCCACCTCGATCGCGCTGCAGCTGACCTTCACCCTGGAGACCGGGTTCACCAACCTGCAGTTCCTCGGCATGGCCGCCGACGCGATCGACGTGGGCGACCTGGAGTTCGGCGCGCTGATCTCCTCGATCCAGACCGACGAGGCCCGGCACGCCCAGCAGGGCGAGCCGACCATCAAGGTGCTGATCGAGAACGGCGAGAAGGAGTGGGGCCAGTTCCTCATCGACCACATGTTCTGGCGATCGTGGCGAATCTTCGCGCTGCTCACCGGACTGTCGATGGACTACTACACCCCGCTCGAGAGCCGGCGAATGAGCTTCAAGGAGTTCATCGAAGACTGGGTGGTCAAGCAGTTCGCCGACCAGTTCCGCGATTTCGGCCTCGACCACCCCTGGTACTGGCAGGAGTTCATCGACGAGTTGACGTGGTATCACCACGCGATCCACCTCGGCGTGTGGAACTACCGGTCGACCGTGTGGTGGAACCCCGATGCCGGAGTGTCCGCCGAGGAGCGGCTGTGGCTGGAGGAGAAGTACCCGGGCTGGAACCGCGACTTCGGCAGGCACTGGGATGTCATCACCGAGAACGTGCGCAACGGCGACATCGCGGCCACCCTGCCGGAGACCCTGCCCATCACCTGCAACCTGTGCCAGCTGCCGATCGTGCGGGCGGCGGGCGTCCTCGTCGGCGCCCACACCGACGCCGCGCCGCTGACCCACGTCCACGACGGCCGCAAGTACCTGTTCTGCTCCGAGCCGTGCCGGTGGATCTTCACCCAGCGCCCCGAACGGTTCGCCGGGCATCAGTCCCTGATCGACCGCGTGCTGTCCGGGGAGATCAGTCCACCGGACCTCGGCACGGTGCTGGAGTACTTCGGGCTCTCGCCGGAGGAACAGGGCCGCGACGCCGACGACTACGCGTGGGCGAAGAAGTAGGAGGACACAATCATGGCACTGCTTCCGCTGACCGCCCTGTTCGAGGGCGACATCCTGGAACTGCTGATCCCCGTCGACGACGGTGACACCGTCGAGTCGGTGGGCCGGCAGATCGCCCACCACGTCGTCGGCCGGCGGGTCGCCCGCCGGGAGGCCCCGATCCGGCTGCGCCACAACGGCTCCGTACTGGATCCGGCGGTTGCCATCGGCGCCTCCGGGGTCGGGCCGCTGGATCACGTCGAGGCGTTCTATGAGTGAAACCCTCACCTGGACGCCGGTGGCCACCGTCGACGAACTCTGGGAAGGCGAGGTCGGCGAGTTCTACGCCGGCGAACAGCCGATCCTGCTGGCCCACTTGCGCAGTGGGGACATCCGCGCCTACGACGGCACCTGCCCGCACGCCGGCTTCCCACTCGCCGACGGCGAAGTGACCGACGACGTCCTGACCTGTTCGGCGCACAGCTGGGAGTTCGACCTGACCACCGGGGCCGGCGTCAACCCGCCGGGTTGCCGACTGCGCAGCTATCCGGTCCGCCGCGACGGTGACCAGATCGCCGTACTTCTGAACGGAGACAACACATGACCACCATTGAGCCCAAACTCGTCGGCCCGATCGTGCGGGGTTTCGACCCCGACGTGGTCGCCGCCCTGACCGAGGCGATCGCGGTCGACAATCCCGACAGCGAGATCACCATCGACGACCACGCCGGCTACGTCCGCATCCACGCGCCGTGGTTCCTGAGGGTGACCCGAGAGAGCCTGGAAGACGCTGCCGGACAGCCGATCCCGCTGGCATCGCTGGAGCCCGCCATCGCCGGCTTCGCCGGCCGGATGCGCTACGTCGGCGACGACGAACTGCACTGGTTTCTGGAACGAGAGGACTGACCATGACCGCTGCCGCACCGCGCCGACTCAAGACCTGGAGCGTCCTGGGCGACACCCGGCGCAAACCGACCGAATACGAGGCCGTCACCGGCAAGTTCCACTACCACTTCAACCGCAAGCCCGCCCCGTTCGACCTGGACCCGAACAGCGCGATCAACCAGTGGTACCTCAAGCATCGCGAGGGATCGCCGCTGCGGGCGCCGGACTGGGAGGGTTTCCGCGACCCGGCGGCGCTGAACTACCGGCGCTACATCGCGCTTCAGCACGAGCGTGAGGTGTACGCCGAAGGCGCCGTCGATCATTTCGAGGCCCTCGACCACGACGAGAACCTCGACCCGGCGTGGGTGGCAGTGCTCGAAAGGGTCTACCTGCCAGCCCGTTTCGCCTTCCACGTCCTGCAGATCACGTCGCTGTACGTCGGCCAGCTCGGGCCGAGCGCCTACATCACCAACGCCGCGTTCTTCCAGGCAGCCGATGAACTGCGGGCGTTGCAGTGGATCGCCTACCGCGCCAAGTCGCTCTCGTTGACCCATGGCACCCAGCTGGCCAATACCGAAGCGACCCGACGGATCTGGGAACTCGACGATGCCTGGCAGCCTGCGCGGGAGGCGCTCGAGCGGCTGCTGCTCGCCTACGACTGGGGTGAGGCGTTCACCGCGCTGAATCTCGTCGTGAAGCCGACGGTGGACGCCTTGTTGAAAGAGGCGTTCGTGGACCTGGCGAGCGCCAACGGTGACGGGCTGACCGCCGCGCTGCTGCAGGAGTCCCGCGTCGACACCACGCGCAGCCAGGCCTGGAGCGCGGCGCTGGCCCGGTACGCGATCGCGCAGAACCCGGACAACCGGACGGTGCTCGAGGACTGGGCGCAGGCCTGGCGGCCACTGGCCGACCGGGCGGTGAGCGGCCTGGCCGACGCGTTCAGTGCGGCTCCGCGACCGGTGAGCACCGACACGATCCACGACCGGGTGACCGCATCGGTGGCGAAGTTCACCGAGTCGTGGGCGCTCTGAGGATCAGGGCGGCGGCGGGATCGTCGCGGTTACCGGCGGGCTGGCCACCTCTGGGGACACCGTCTCCGAGGCCTCCGGCGTCTTCGACTTGGTGGTCTCACCCGTCGTCATCTCGGTGGTGCTCGGGGCCGTGAACGTGCCCGGGTCGGACAGGATCGTCCCGCCGCTTCCCTCGTGGGCGGTGGCCGTCAGGACGCCCATCGCGACCAGGGCACCGGCGCCGGCCATCGCCGCCAGCACCTTCACCCGCGACGCCGGCATCGGCTGATTCGGGTTCATCTCCGACACTTCCCATCGGTCTTCGAGGTTTCCGGCGACCCCATCGGCCGCCTCTGGTGCCCGGTCGGATAACCGCGATCGGCGCCGGCGAAACGTCCTGACCTGCCCTCGGAATCCCCTGACCGGCCACCTACCCGTGCCGCGAGCCGGTTAACACACGCTCCTCCCAGCGTTGCCCAGGGCGATCTCCTAACCTGTCCCCCATGGATCCAGTGGGCGGTACCGCGTGACGCGGTTCCTGGCGCGCCGCCTGCTCAACTACCTGGTGCTGCTGGCGCTGGCGTCGTTCCTCACGTTCACGCTGACCTCGTTGACGTTCGCCCCGCTCAACAGCCTGCTGCAGCGCAATCCGCGGCCGCCGCAGGCGGTGATCGATGCCAAGGCCGCCGAGCTCGACCTCGACAAACCCATCCCGCTGCGCTACGGACACTGGGTGTCCGGCGCCGTACGCGGCGACTTCGGCACCACCGTGAACGGTCAACCCGTGTCCGACGAGTTGTGGCGGCGCATCGGAGTCAGCCTGCGGCTGCTGGTGATCGGCTCGGTGTTCGGCACCGTCATCGGCGTGGTCGTCGGCGCGTGGGGTGCGGTTCGTCAGTACCGGCTGTCCGACCGCGTCATCACCCTGCTGTCACTCCTGGTGATCAGCACCCCGACGTTCGTGATCGCCAACCTTCTGATCCTCGCCGCGCTGCGGGTGAATTCCGTTCTGGGCGTGCAGATCTTCGAGTACACCGGGGAAACCTCACCCGATGCGATCGGCGGAACCTGGGATCGGTTCGTCGACCGGCTGCAGCACCTGGTCCTGCCCACCTTCACGCTCGCGCTCTCGGCGATCGCGGGTTACAGCCGCTACCAACGCAATGCGATGCTCGACGTGCTGGGTCAGGACTTCATCCGCACCGCCCGTGCCAAGGGCCTCACCCGCCGCCAGGCCCTGTTCAAACACGGCCTGCGCACCGCCCTGATCCCGATGGCGACGCTGTTCGCCTACGGCGTCGCCGGATTGGTCACCGGAGCGGTGTTCGTCGAGAAGATCTTCGGCTGGCACGGCATGGGCGAATGGGTGGTGCAGGGCATCGCGACCCAGGACACCAACATCGTCGCGGCGATCACCGTGTTCACCGGCGCGGTGGTGCTGTTGGCCGGTCTGCTGTCCGACGTCATCTACGCCATCCTCGATCCGCGGGTGCGGGTGACATGACCGAACCGGCCACCGCGAAAGCCAAATCCGGCGTCGACGTCACCGAGTTCGTCAGCCGGCGCACCCTGGTGCTGCGCCGGTTCGCCCGCAACCGCCCGGCGATGGCGTCGCTGGTGATCCTGGTGCTGCTGTTTGTCGGCTGCTACGCGTTGCCCCCACTGCTTCCCTGGTCCTACACCGACCTCGACTTCTACGCGCTGCAGGACCCGCCGAGCACCGAACACTGGTTCGGCACCAACGCCCTCGGCCAGGATCTGCTCGCCCAGATCCTGCGGGGCATGCAGAAGTCGATGCTGATCGGCCTGTGCGTGGCGGTGATCTCGACCGGGATCGCCGCCACCATCGGTGCGATCGCCGGGTATTTCGGCGGCTGGCGGGACCGGGCGCTGATGTGGGTGGTGGACCTGCTGCTGGTGGTGCCGAGCTTCATCCTGATCGCGATCATCACGCCGCGGACCAAGAACTCGGCCAACATCGCCCTGCTGATCGTGCTGCTGGCCGGCTTCAGCTGGATGGTCAGCTCGCGGATGGTGCGCGGTTTGACCATGAGCCTGCGGGAACGCGAATTCGTCCAGGCGGCAAGGTATATGGGTGTGCCGAGCCGACGGATCATCACCCGCCACATCGTGCCCAACGTCGCCTCGATCCTCATCATCGACGCAGCACTCAACGTCGGCGTGGCGATACTGGCCGAAACCGGGCTGAGCTTCCTGGGTTTCGGGGTCCAGCCGCCCGACGTCTCGCTGGGCACGCTGATCGCCGACGGCACCAACTCGGCCACCACCTTCCCGTGGGTGTTCCTGTTCCCGGCCGGGGTGCTGGTGCTGATCGTGGTCTGCGCCAACCTGACCGGTGACGGCCTGCGGGACGCGCTGGACCCGGGCAGCACGAATCTGCGCCGGGTGCGCAGAAAGAAGCGGACGTGACCGGCCGGCTACTGGAGGTCAACGGGCTATCCGTCACCTTCCCGACCGACGGCGGCGACCTGCATGCCGTGCGCGGACTGAGCTATCACGTCGCGCCGCGCGAGGTGGTGGCGATGGTCGGCGAGTCGGGATCGGGTAAATCGGCGGCGGCCATGGCCGTGATCGGGCTGCTGCCGGAGTACGCCGAGGTTTCGGGTTCGGTTCTGCTCGACGGGCAGGAACTGCTCGGCATGGGAGATGCCGAGATGTCGCGCATCCGCGGTATGCGCATCGGCACCGTCTTCCAGGACCCGATGTCGGCGTTGACACCGGTGTACACCGTCGGCGATCAGATCGCCGAGGCCATTCGGGTGCATCACCACGACGTTGGCAAGCAGACCGCCCGGCGACGGGCCACCGAGCTGCTCGACCTGGTCGGCATCGCCCAGCCCGAACAGCGGGCCCGCGCCTTCCCGCACGAGCTGTCCGGGGGCGAGCGCCAGCGGGTGGTGATCGCCATCGCGATCGCCAACGACCCCGACCTGCTGATCTGCGACGAGCCGACAACCGCGCTGGACGTCACGGTGCAGGCCCAGATCCTCGAGGTGCTGCGGACCGCCCGCGACGTGACCGGCGCCGGTGTCTTGATCATCACGCACGACCTGGGGGTGGTCGCCGAGTTCGCCGACCGCGCCCTGGTGATGTACGCCGGCCGCGCGGTCGAGGTGGCCGGGGTGGACGAGCTGTACCGCGACCGTCGAATGCCCTACACCGCAGGGCTTCTCGGATCCGTGCCGCGGCTGGACGCCCCGCAGGGCGCGCGGCTGGTTCCGATACCGGGAGCACCCCCGTCGCTGGTGAACCTGCCGCCGGGATGCCCGTTCGCGCCCCGCTGCCCGCTGGCCATCGACGAGTGCCGTGCCGCCGAGCCGGCCCTGCTGGCCGTCGGCGAGGGTCGTGCCGCGGCGTGCATCCGCACCCAACACGTGGCGGGCCGCACCGCCGCCGAGATCTACGGGGTGTCGACCCGACCACCCGAGGTCGAGTCGGACGCCGAACCCGAGATCGTGGTCAGCGTCCGCGATCTGGTCAAGACCTACAAGCTGACCAAGGGCGTGGTGTTCCGCCGTCAGATCGGCGAGGTCCGCGCCATCGACGGCATCAGCTTCGATCTGCAGCAGGGCCGCACCCTGGGCATCGTCGGCGAGTCGGGGTCCGGCAAATCCACCACACTGCACGAGATCCTGGAGCTCACCGCCCCGCAGTCCGGTTCGATCGAGGTGCTGGGCAACGACGTGGCGACCCTGAGCCCGGCACGCCGGCGCGAGCTGCGCCGCGACCTGCAGGTGGTCTTCCAGGATCCGGTGGCCTCGCTCGATCCCCGGCTACCGGTCTTCGAATTGCTGGCGGAGCCGCTGAGCGCCAACGGGTTCGACAAGGAGCGCACCGAGGACCGGGTGGCCGAGCTGTTGGAGATCGTGGGACTGAGCCGCGCCGACGCGAGCCGCTATCCGGGCGAGTTCTCCGGCGGCCAGAAGCAGCGGATCGGCATCGCCCGCGCGCTGGCGTTGCAGCCCAAGATCCTGGCCCTCGACGAGCCGGTGTCCGCCCTGGACGTGTCGATCCAGGCCGGCATCATCAACCTGCTGCTGGACCTGCAGAACCAGTTCGACCTGTCCTATCTGTTCGTCTCCCACGACCTGTCGGTGGTCCGGCACCTGGCCCACCGGGTCGCGGTGATGCACCGGGGCGCGATCGTGGAGTACGGCGACGCCGACGAGGTGTTCGGCAATCCGCAGCACGAGTACACCCGCACGTTGCTGGCCGCTATCCCGCAACCGGATCCGACCCGCCGCTAGCATCAGTGCCGTGACCCGAATGATCCGCCGGTACGCCGGCCGAGTTGCAGTGCTGGCAGTGGTGGCAGGCCTGGTCCTGGTCGGCTGTTCGGGCGGCAAGCGGGAGGTCCCGTCGGCCGGCGGCAACGCCGAGCTCGGCTCGACCAGTGACATCAACCCGCAGGACCCCGCCACCTTGCAGAAGGGCGGCAACCTGCGGCTGGCGCTCTCGTCGTTCCCGTCGAACTTCAACACCCTCAACATCGACGGCAATGAGGCCGACACCGGTTCGATGCTGCGGGCGACCATGCCGCGCGCGTTCGTCATCGCGGCCGACGGTTCGATGAAGGTCAACACCGACTACTTCACCAATGTCGAACTGACGGGGACCAATCCCCAGGTGGTGAAGTACACCATCAACCCCAAGGCGACCTGGTCCGACGGAACGCCGATCACCTGGGAGGACATCGCCGCCCAGATCAACGCCACCAGCGGCAAGGACAAGGCGTTCGCGATCGCCGCGCCCAACGGCAGCGACCGGGTCGGGTCGGTCACCCGCGGCGCCGACGACCGGCAGGCGATCATCACCTTCGCCAAGCCCTACGCGGAGTGGCGCGGCATGTTCGCCGGCAATACCATGCTGCTGCCGAAGAGCATGACCGCCAACCCCGACGTCTTCAACAAGGGCCAGCTCAACGGTCCCGGCCCGTCGGCGGGTCCGTTCATCGTGTCCGCGCTCGACCGCACCGCCCAGCGCATCGTGCTGACCCGCAATCCGAAGTGGTGGGGCACCCCTCCGCTGCTGGACTCCATCACCTACCTGGTGCTCGACGACGCGGCCCGCATCCCGGCGCTGCAGAACAACGCCATCGACGCCACCGGGCTCAGCTCCCTCGACGACCTGACCATCGCCCGCAACACCGCTGGCATCTCGATCCGCCGGGCACCGGGCCTGAGCTGGTACCACTTCACCTTCAACGGTGCGCCCGGCGCGATCCTGTCGGACAAGGCGCTTCGGCTGGCGATCGCCAAGGGCATCGACCGCCAAGCGATCGCCGACGTGACGCAGCGCGGCCTGGTCGACAAACCGGTGCCGCTGAACAACCACATCTTCGTGGCCGGCCAGCAGGGCTACCAGGACAACAGCGCGGCGGTGGCCTACGACCCGGAGAAGGCGAAGACCGAACTCGACGCGCTGGGCTGGAAGCTCAACGGTCAGTTCCGGGAGAAGGACGGCAAGCAACTGGTTATTCGCGACGTCCTCTACGACTCCAAGACCACCCGGCAGGTGGCCCTGGTCGCGCAGAACAGCCTCGCCCAGATCGGGGTCAAACTGGTCATCGACGCCAAACCCGGGAACGGCTTCTTCACCAACTACGTCAACGTCGGCGACTTCGACATCACCCAATTCTCCTGGGTCGGTGACGCATTCGCGCTGTGTTGCCTCAACCAGATCTACACCACCGGCGCCGAGAGCAACTTCGGCAAGATCAGCAGTCCCGAGATCGACGCCAAGGTCGAGCAGGTCCTCGACGAACTCGATCCCGACAAGGCGCGCGGCCTGGCCAACGAGGTGGACAAGCTGATCTTCGGTGAGGTGTTCAGCCTGCCGCTGTTCCAGTCACCCGGAAACGTCGCCGTGCGAAGCAAACTCGCGAACTTCGGCCCGGCCGGGCTGGGCGATCTGGACTACAGCGCGATCGGCTTCATGAAGTAACCGGCCGGACGCCGATCCGCCCGAGCACGCGCGGCGCCGCCGCGGGCAGGGCCGCCTCGATGCGGGCCGCGGCCGCGAGCGCCGAGACCATCAGCCGCACCCCGGGCCGCGTCGGCAGCGCGTCCAGCGCCGCCGCCTGCGCCGGCAACGAGCCGGCCCGGCCCGCCGTCACCACGGCGGCGATGCGCAGCGCCGCGCCCTCCCTGGTGTCCAGCGCGCTGTGACCCATGGTCGGCAGCCGCACCAGAACCGCGCCCGGCACCAGGCCCGCGATCCGGTCGGCCACGGCCGGCGGCGTGGTCAGGTCCCGGCCGCCGGAGACCACCACGGTGGGCCAGGTGAACTTCGGCATCTCGGCCACCAGGTCGAAGGGTTCGGCCTCGAAGGACGCCACCTCCTCGTCGGCATACGCGGCGAACTCACGCATCGCCACCGCCGGGTCCAACGGCAGGCCGTCCGGGATGCCGGCGTAGTTGAGTTCGCGGTATCCGATCCGCCCGACGAGGTCGGCCTCGTTGTGGTACGGGGTCTTCCGGTGCACCATCTGCCGCCCCAACCGGTCCAGCGCCGTCCACACCAGCCGCCGGCCCGCCAGCAGCAGATCGAGCTGACGGTTCAGCAGCGCCGCCCCGCCCAGCCCGTACAGGCCGGATGCCATCTGCGCGGCCGCCGGCGACATCACGCCGGCCTCGACCAGCCGGCGGATCTTGCCCGCCAGGTCGCTGGTGTCCGGGTGGCTGCCGTGCCACAGCACCGCGCGCAGCGTCTCGCGCACCAGTTCGATATCGCCGCCGGACAGCACGGGTGAGTCCAGGATCATCGCGTGTACCCGGGCGGGGTGACGAACACCGAGGCCCGCGGCGATGTAGGAGCCGTAGGAGGTGCCGTAGACGACGGCGCCGGTCACCTGCGCGTCGTCGAGCACGGCCGCGACGTCGTCGACGACCTGCTCGATGGTCAGTGCCTCCGGCGGTAGGTCGGCGCCGGAATCGTCGTGCCGGGACATCCCCACCCCGCGGTGCTCGACCATGATCACGTCGAGGCCCTCGGCCGCCGCGCGGCGCCGCAACCCGCGGTAGAGCGCGATCGATGCGGCACCCGGTCCGCCGGGGACGACGACCAGGGGATGCTTCGACTTGCGTCCGGTGCGCACGTAGTACAGGTCGAATTCCGCCGTTCCATCCGGTGTCACCGGGCGACGGACCGGTCGCACCCCGGGTAGCGCGGCGAGCTTGGCGTGTGCTCGGCGGCGTTTGTCGTTCAACGTCATCGACGCGGACCTGCCATGGTCCGATTCTGCCCTCCCCGGCCCGCCGCCGGAACCGGTACCCTGCGCGCCGCTCGGCGCCGACCAGCCACCGCGGCGAGCAAAAAAACCTGTCGAAGTCGAACATTTGAGAACGGCCTGAAGATCAGTACGCCGGTGCACACGCTCGACGCCGCGATGTAGCTTTAGCAAAGCAGCTGAAGCGATTCCACAGGCGAGCGGAATTTCTTCATGAGATTGAAAGCGGCCGATTCAAATTGGCGATCCGAAAGTGAAGAGGTGTTGCGAGCATGAGCTGGTTATCCGGGTTATTGATCGGCGCGATCGCCGCCGTCGGGTTTCGCGTCGTCGTTAGCCGCGCCGTCGCGGTCATCACCGACAACGTTGAAGCTCTCGACCTTCCTTCCTAAGTTGCTCGCATCCCTTCCGCGCCCGGTTAGGTTCCCGGTGAGCCAAAGCAGTGCACGTCCGCCGACGGTGTCGGTAGAACGGGGACATGACTACAGCCGCGTCCGTCAACCACCTGCTGCCGGGATCATCTGAGTTCGACCATCTGCTCGACCGGATTTCGCGCGGGTGCCAAGAATCGAGATCTCAACGACGAGAATCCCTTTAGCGAAGTCAACGCGCTGAAACGAGCCGGCTTCGGAGGCCTTCGACTGCCTACCGACTTTGGCGGCGCAAGTTCCATTGTGCGGCAGTTGTTCTCCGCCGTCATCGATGTGGCCGCCACCGATCCTATTGTCGCCCAGATCTTCCGGACGCACTTCTGGTTCGTCGAGGAGCGGTTGCGGAACCTCGACGACCCCCGCTCGGGGCAGTGGCTGGCCGGAGTTGCGGCGAGCAACATCGTCAGCAACGCGTTCAGCTAGAAGGGTTCGAACGCCGTCGGCAGCCTCGTCTTCAACACTCGGCTGTTGCCGGTGCTCGGGGGCTTCCGGCTCACCGGATAGAAGTACTGCAGCGCCGGCACCCTCTTCGCGGAATACCTGACGGTCACCGCCACCACCGACCACGACTCGGTCGCCACCGGCGTGGTGCCGACCGACCGCCCCGGGGTGCGGCTCGTCGACGACTGGGACGGGTCCGGTCAGCGCCGCACCGGCACCGGCACCACCACGTTCACCATCGTCGACGTCGCACCGGACGAGGTGCTGTCGGACACCGCCTACGACGCCGGGCCGGTCCCGATGGTGCAGTACGCCTCGCTGCAGCTCTACATCCACGCAGTGGTCGCGAGCGCGCTGCAGACCGTGGTAGACGACACGATCGAGCTGGTGCGCTCGCGCACCCGAAGCAGCGAACCGGCTGCTGGAACTCGGCGGCGCGAGCGCTGGGAGCCGGAAACGCAACCTCGATCGGCGCTGCACAACCCGGTGGCCTACAAGACCCGGGTGATCGGGCAGAACCTGTTGCACGGGTCGCCGATTCCGGCCAACGCCTACTTCTAGCGGCGCCGCTCCGGCGCCATCGGGCCCCACCGTTAGGGGATAAGGTCACCACTCGGCGGCGAGGCCTTATGCTGTCGAGCGCCGCGTCGTAGGTTCGTGGCGGAGCCCACGATGACTGAATTCATGCGAAACACCGACGCGTTCACCTGGTCGATGGAGTCCGATCCCCGGCTGCGATCCACCGTGGTGACAGTGATACTGCTCGACCGCTCGCCGGACTGGGATCTGATCCGGGAGCGCTTCGACATCGTCAGCCGCGAACTACCGATGTTCCGGCAGCGGGTGGTGGAGACGCTGCCGCCCGCGCCGCCGCGGTGGGAGTACGCCCCCGATTTCGATCTGGATTTCCACATGCGCCGGGTGTCGGCGCCGGTGCCGGGCACCGTCGAGGGTGTGCTGGAGATGGCCCGACTGGCGGCGATGGACGACTTCGACCGGGCCCGGCCGATGTGGAAGGCCACCCTGATCGAGGGACTCGACGACGGTGGCGCGGCCGTGCTGTGCAAGTTCCACCACGCCCTGACCGACGGGGTCGGCGGTGTGCAGATCGCGATGACGCTGTTCGACCTCACCGAGGAACCGCGCGCGATGGGCGACCTGCCCGCCGAGCCGGTGGTGCCGACCCCGCAGCCGTTCGACGGCTACCGCGACGCGGTGCGCTACGACGTCAGCCTGGTGCGTTCGGCGGTCGTCGAGACCGTGAAGACCGCTCCGAAACTGCTTTTCAACTCCATCCGGCGGCCGCTGCAGACCGCGTCGGCGGCCGGTGAACTGGCCGCGTCGGTGTACCGCACGGTGCGGCCGGTCACCGAGACCGGCTCACCGCTGATGAAAGAGCGGACCCTGGTGCGCAGGCTCGGCGTACACGAGGTGCCGATGTCGACGCTGCGGGACGCGGCCCACCGCGCCGGCGGTTCGCTCAACGACGCCTTCGTCGCCGGGGTGGCCGGTGGACTGCGCCGCTACCACGACAAGCACGGGGTTCCGGTCGGCGATTTGCACCTGACCATGCCGATCAACCTGCGCACCGAGGACGACGGCATGGGCGGCAACCGAATCGGCCTGATGCGCTTCGACATTCCCGTCGGGGTGGCGGACCCGGCCGAGCGGATCGCCAAGATCCGGGAACGGACCGGCCAGGTGCGCAATGAGAAGTCGCTGCCCTACACCCAGCTGATCGCCGGCGCGCTGAACCTGATGCCGCGCTGGTACATCGGGTCGGTGCTGCGGCACGTCGACTTCCTGTGCAGCGACGTGCCCGGGGTGCCGGTGGAGGTCTACCTCGGCGGTGCCAAGGTGCGCATGCAGTACGCCTTCGGACCGACCATCGGCTCGGCGGTCAACGTCACGCTGTTGACCTACAAGGACACCTGTGCGCTGGGTGTCGATGTGGACACCGGCGCGATCCCCGACTACGAGGAGTTCCACGACTGCCTGGTGGCGGGTTTCGACGAGGTCCTGGCCTTAGCCGACTGACGACGATGCCGGGCGTCAATCCGGCGATAAGATCGGCATCAATTCAGCGGCGGCATCAGCATCGATTGCCACGTACGCGGCGCACCGTCTGCGGCGAGGTTCGCTTGGGTGTAGAACTGCCCGTCGGGCGCCACGTAAGCCCCAGTCGTGGGGTCGTATTGCGCCACTGCTATCGGGGGCGCCACGGGTTCGGCTTGAGCCGGCGCCGGCGTCGGTCCGGGACTTGGTGCCGACCCCGCTGGCGGCTGTGGGATGCCTTGCCCCGAGGTCGTGGCATTCGGGTCACCTTTCCAGTTGTAACCATCGTTCAGCGGCACGTACTGTTCGTCGCTCTCACACATCTTCGCAGTGGGTGCACGCTTACCGGGCTGATCTGCAGACCGCGCTGCAGCGAACGGACCAGGGATTTCTCGGTACTAGCCACAGCGACCTCCAGCTTTGCGCCAATGTAATGACCATTCACATCGATGGCTGCGGCTCAGTGTAAGTGGCTTTCACATGTGATGCAAGCCACCTATGCGGCGGGGAAGGCTACCCTTGCCCGCCGATGTAATAACCATTAACATCGAGGGGTGGCAAGTCGGGAAGCAGGCGCGACCACCCGTGGTCGGCGCCGCTCGTACCACCACGGCAATCTGCGGGATGCCCTTATCGACCTCGCGATCGAACTGATCAACCGCGACGGGGTCGCATCGTTCTCGATCGCAGAGGCCTGCCGTCGGCTCAACGTGAGTCCCGGTGCACCGTATCGGCACTTCGCCGACCGGGAGGATCTGCTGACAGAGATTGCCATCCAGGCGTGCGAAGTCCTCACGGCGCATGTCGCGCAAGTGGTTGGGATGACAACCGACCCTGTCGAACGCCTGGTGCGCGCATCTCGCGCCTATGTGGAATTCGCCGCGCAACATCCTGCGCTGTTCGAGGTGCTCTACACCAAGGAGGTCTTCCTCGGCGGCAATGCCAAGTTGATCGGAGCCGTCCGGCCCGTGGTGGAGGCGTTTCTGGTACCGGCCGCAGCGATACCGGGAATCACTGCCGCCCAAGCGAGCAGCCTCACCGTCGGGGCGGCAGCCGTGGCGCATGGCTACGCCAGCTTCCTGCCGGCCGGCACCTTCAGTGACGCTCCGGAGGCGCTCGCTATTGCGGCCGACAATGCTGCCTGCGCCACTCGAGCACTCGTCATAGGGCGCGCGGCTCTGGCCAGCTCGCCGGGCGAGGACGGCGTGGGACTCGCCGGCCTCTCAATACAGAGATGGATTGACTTGATGCACAACGATCAAGAGAAGTCAGGCGACGGATGACCGATGTCGGCGTTGATGCGCTCGCCGCGGACCTAACCGCCGCTCCCGGGCAATTGTTCAGTCTCGCCGGACGTACCGCGCTCGTCACCGGCGCCTCGAGCGGGCTAGGGGTCCAGTTCGCGCTCGCGCTGCGCGCCGCAGGTGCCGAAGTCGTCGTCGCCGCCCGGCGGGCGGATCGACTTGCCAGCTTGTGCCAGGACCATCCTGGGCTCACTGCCGTCATCTGTGACGTCTCCGATCCGGCCTCGATCGATACCGCGCATCGCGAGATCGAGGATCGCGTCGGCAGCATCGACATCCTGGTCAACAACGCGGGACTCAGCATTCCCGCGCGCGCAGAAGAGGAGTCATTGGACGACTTCCGCTACGTACTCGACGTCAACCTGATCGGCTCGTTCCGATTGACCCAGCTGGTCGGGCGGCAAATGATCAAAGCCGGCGGTGGAAGCATCGTCAACGTTGCCTCGGTTCTCGGCCTGGTGGCGTCTGCGCCCAACCGGCAAGCCGCTTACTGCGCGTCAAAAGGTGGTCTCATCAACATGACTCGGGAGTTGGCGGTGCAGTGGGCCCGCTACAATATCCGCGTCAACGCACTCGCACCGGGGTTCTTCCCGAGCGAAGCGACCGCCGGGCTTCTTGATGACGAGGCCGGATCGTCATACGTCCGTCGCAACACTCCGATGGACCGGCCAGGCCGGTCTGGGGAATTGTCCGGAGCACTGCTGCTTCTTGCCAGTGACGCCGGTTCCTACATCACCGGCCAGGTCCTCGCGGTCGACGGCGGATGGACCGCCAGGTAGACCTTATTTATTGGTCACCATCTGAATAGTCCGTGGTTGCTCGCGCGGCCGGCCGCGGATGAAATCAAGTCGAGCGGCGAACGGACCGTAGATTTGTGCAGGGAGTGAACATGAATCGCAGACAGGCGCGACGATACCCGCTGCGACCGCGTGGGCTTCCCCCACGCCTGACCGGATTGCTCGCGCAGGCCCCTTGGATTCGCGGCCATCGGCCGCCCGCCGCAGGCGAGTCCGACGGCTTGGACCCCACGCAGTGCGCGCTCGTCGTCGTCGACTGCCAGCTAGAGACGTTGGACTCGGTGTCGACCGCCCGCGAAGTCGTGTTCCACACCAGTTCGGCCATAGATATGGTCCGCCGCCTGGGCGGGCACATCGTATTCACGCGTCTGGCATTCGAAGACTCCGACTACCGATTCGCACCCTCGACCAACAAGCAGTTCGCTGCGCTCGCTCGTGAACGACCCTTGTGCAACGGCACTTCTGGTGCCGACCTCCATCCCAGTCTGCCGGTTCGAACCGACGACATCGTCGTGCGCAAGACACGTCTTGGTGCATTCTCGACAACAAAACTCGATGAGCGCCTGACCAATCTCGGCATCACCACGTTGATGGTCGCCGGAATACACGCGAGCGGCGCCATCCTGTCCACTGTCCGCGAAGCGGCAGACAAGGACTACCGATTGATCGCATTGTCGGAATGCATCGCCGACACCGACACCGTAGCCCAACAACCACTGATGGAGCTGATCTTCCCGCGACAGGCTGAGGTCATCACCACCAGCATGCTTGAACGACGTTTGCGCACAAAGGATGTCGGCGGTGACGCAAGGATGCATGCCGGCATGCGGGCATCATCGCCGACAGCGCACGTTGGCCGAGGATGATCGAGAGCTGCTCTCCTCGATTATCTACGCATTCGTGTCCGATTCGCAGCGGTCCCAAGTGGCGTTAGTCTGCGAGGACTGGCTACCTCGTACGGCCGTCACCGCGCCGCTGGCAGTCGCCACTAGCTTGTCCATTGTCAGGCGCTCAGTTCGATGACGTGGGCGTTCTGCACCCCGACGTAGCGGGTCGGCATACAGGTCAGCACGATGACCTGCCCATGGTTGCCGACACTGTCGAACACCGCGCCCATCTTCGTGAGCCGCTCCGGGTCGGTGAAACCGAGGGCGTCATCGATCACGACCGGCACGGTGTCCTCCTTGGCCACCAGGGCGGCACCGGCCAGCCGGGCCAGGATGCCGAGTTGCTCCTTGGCGCCGCCGGAGAGCGACTCGTAGGGCACGGTGCAGCCGTCCAGGGTGCGCGCGCGGATCGTCAGCCCGGTATCGACGTCCACCTCGAAGGTGGGGCCGAACACCTGCCGGCCCAGTCGCTCCAACTCGGAGCGATACGGCTGCACATACCGCTCCCGGGTGTTGTCGCGGTGCCGGATCATGGTGCTGCGCAACAGTGCAGCGGCCTGCGCCCGCTCCTGAACGCGGCTCTGCTCGGCGCATGCACGCTTCAGTTCGGCCTGGGCGTCGTCGAGTTGGCCCTGTCTGCCCTCGCTGCCCATGACTCCCAACTCGGCGGCGATCGTGTGCAACTCGAGCTTCGCGGTCTCCCGCTCGGCGGCGATGGCGTCGACGGCTCCGGCCGCGGCGGCAAGTTCGGCCGCGACCGCCTCCGGGTCGGCGGCGGCGTAACGCTCGGCGAGCGCGGCCACGGCTTCGTCGGCCTTCCGCTGCTCCTCGGCGTCCGCCGCGGCCCGGGCGGCGAGGGCCTCGTCGGTGACGGCGGCACGCACGGTCGCCAGTTGCTCACGCGCGGCGACGGCCTCGGTCTCGGCGACCGCGCACCGGGTCCGCAGAACCGTTGCGGCCGTGGACTTCTCGACCTGCGCCGAGGCAGCATCGGCCGCAACCTTATGGAGGTTCTCGGCGTGGGTGCGGGCGTCGCGCAGCGCGTCGCGGGCCACCGTCAGCTCGGCAGCGACCGCCTCGGGATCTGATTCCCTGCCGTCCGGTGCGACCGCGCGCAACTCGGCCAGGCGGGCGCGCAACGACCCCGCATCCTCGCCTGAGCACAGACCCTCGAGTTTGGCGGCGTGCGTGGTGCGGCTCTCGGTGAGCGCGCGGCGCCGCGCATCCAGCGCCCGTGCCGCCGCGGCGTCGACGACCCCCGCCACCTCCAGTTCGCGGTCCAGACGTTGTTGTGCGGCATCGCGATCGGCGATGAGCTTCGCTGCGCTCGCCCCCGGGTCGATGCGGACGCTCAGGACGCCGGGCACCTCGACGACCACCGCCGCCGACGCGGGTTGCGTCCAGCTCTGCCCCGCGGACAGCGTGCGCGCGCGGCCATCCACGACAATGTCGAGATCGGTGGGTGCGGTGAACGCGACGGTGGTGGCGTCGGCCTGCAGCTGCGCTTCGATGCGTTGCACCGCGGCCAAGTGTTCCTCGATACCGGTCAGCATCGTGTCGGTGAGCGTGATCGCGTCCAGTTGGGTGGCCAATTGCGCCAGCTGATTCTCGATCTCGTCGATGCTCGCAACGCGGGCCACCAGCCGATCGGCCTCCTCGCGGGCGACACACGCCTCCGCCGCCGCACGCGCGGCCTCGAAGCGCCGCTGGGCGCCGTCCAGTGCGGCGCCGGCCTGTTCGGCCGCCGTCGAAGCGGACTCGGCGACCTGCCGTGCGCCGGTCTCCTGCAGCTCGGCCTCGGCACGCTGGGCCTGCAGTGCGACCAGGGTCTCGGTCCGGCGCGCACAATCGGCGACCAGCTGGCTGCGCTGGGTGTCGGCGAGCGCCGAACTGGTGCTCGTCGCCGCCACCGTGGCTGCGATCGCCCGGGCCTGACTCAGCCGATCGCGCAGCTCGGTGAGGGCGTCGTCAGCCGTGCGCGCCGCGGTCAGCCGCGAGTTGGCGGGGGCGAGTGACCCATCGAGTGCCTGCAGCGCCGCGGTGAGCGCCTCGTGCCGGGCCACCCGCTCGTCGACCTCCTCCACCGCGCGCAGGCGGCCACGCACCTCGGCCTGCGCGACCGTGACCCGTTCGGTGACCGCCTTCCACGGGCCGGTGGGCCGGCCGGTGGGGGTGAAGTACTTCAGATACTCGGTGTCGATGAGATCGATCCACAGCGAGTCGTCGTTCGATGGCCCGGCGCCGGTCTCCCCCGCGGCGGCGTCCAGGGCGCGGGCCAGCGAGTCCGAACCGGAGAGGTTCACCGCCTCGGTCGACGACGACTGCAGGACGCGCTGGGCTTCCCACAGTTTGGTGTCGAGCGTCTCGGAGAGCATCGCCTCGACGCGGTCGTGGGCGTCGTCGCCGGACAGCTGCTCACGCCTGGGCTCGAAGATCTCGAGTTCGGTGACGGCCTTCTTGTGGAAGCGCTTGCGATACACGAAACGGTAAGGCCCGGTGCTGATCTCGGCCTCGACCTGCGAGCCGACGTCGGCGTTGGCGGGCTTGACCGCCTTGACGTCGCGGTGCGTCGAACGGTCGCGGTAGGTCAGCAGCAGGTCGAGCGCCTCGAGCATCGAGGACTTGCCGATCTCGTTGGGGCCGCACACCACCACCACACCCTGGGTGGGGAGGGTGATCTCGCGGTCGGCCACACCGCGGAAGTTGGTGAGCCGCAGGCGGTGCAGGATCACGCCGCGCTCCCGTCCCTGAGCCGCAACAGCAGCCCGAGGGCGGCGCGCGCCGCGCCCGCATCGGCCCCGCCGGAGCGGGCGGTCTCGACCAGTTCGGCCACCGCATCGGCGGCGAACCCGCCGATGCCGAGGTCGTCGAACTCACCGTCGGCCGGCATCACCGCGATGTCGGTGTGCCGTTCCCACGGGTATAGGGCGGCGAACCGGCGGGAGTGCCGGTCCAGGCATGCGTCCAGCGCGGCGCGGTCGGTCACGGTCAGCGTGCCGACCAGCCCGTGCTTGATCACGGTGCGGTCCTTGTCGGGCAGCTGGTCGAGATTGATGTCCAGATCGGCGATGTCGCGGCTGTTGTCGACCTGCCTGCGCAGCGTGATGAAGTGCCACCGGCCCACGTGGTGGTTCTCCACAGAGACGGGATGCGCCGGGTCGTCCTCGTCGATGTCGACCAGCAGCACATGACCGGGGTCGGCCTCGACATGGTCATAGTTGGTCACCTCCGGCGACCCGGAGTACCAGACGCGGCCGCTGTCCCCGACACAGGTCCGGGAGTGCTTGTCCCCCAAGGCCACATAGTGCACGGCGCCGCGCCCGAGGGCCTCGGCCAGGGCCGTCATCCGTATCAGCGACGGCTTACCCGGATCCGGGTCCAGGACGTCGACGCCACCGTGGGCGACCAGGACGCGGACGGTCCCGTCGGCGGGCAGGTCGGCCAGGACCGGAGCGACCAGATCGCTGGTCGGCACCTTCGAGCGCCAGGGCGCGGCCACCAGTTGCACACCCGGGCGCACGTCCCGCACCCCCGCGCGCTCGAGGACGACGACGTGGTCCGGGCATTCCGCCCGGAACAGCGCGCTGGTGTAGACCGACGCCGCGTCCAGCGGGTCATGGTTGCCGGGCAGCAGGTACACCGGAACGCCGATGGCGCGCATGGCCTCCAGGGACTGGCTGACGACCGTCGGGGCCAGCTGGTTGGCGTCGAAGACGTCACCGGCGACGACGACGAACTCCGCGCCGGTCTGCTCGGCCAGCGCGCCGAGGCCGGCGACCGCGTCCCGCCGGGCAGCCGAATAGCGCGGCTGCGCCTCGCCCGCCAGGAAGTGGCGGGTCATGCCGAGCTGCCAGTCGGCGGTGTGCAGGAATCGCATGGCGGCGAGTGTATGGCTGCGGGCCGACAAGTCCGGGGACCTCGACCGGCATGTGGGGGACGTTCTAGCCTGACTGCGTGAGCGCGGGATATCGCACCCTGGTGTTGATGCGGCACGCCAAGTCGGACTACCCGAACGGCGTCGGAGACCACGACCGGCCGCTGGCCAATCGCGGGGTTCGGGAGGCCGGCCTGGCCGGTGCGTGGCTACGCGACAATGTGCCCGACATCGAGCACGTGCTGTGTTCCTCGGCGGTGCGGACCCGCCAGACCCTGGAGCGCACCCGGGTCGCCGCGTCGGTCAACTTCTCCGAACGGCTCTACGGCGCCACCCCCGGAACCATGATCGACGAGATCAACCGCGTCGCCGAGGAGGTGGCCACCCTGCTGGTCGTCGGGCACGAACCCACGGTCAGCCACGTCGCACTCGGGCTGGCCGGCCCCGACGGCACCGACCGCGACGCCGTCGAACGGATCTCGATGAAGTTCCCGACGTCGGGGATCGCGGTCCTGCGGGTGCCGCAGGGCTGGACGAGCCTCACGCTCAACGGTGCGGAACTGGTGACATTCCACGTGCCCCGCTGAGACTAGGAGTTGGTCGCCAGTGTCAACTCCATCAGCTTGATGGCCTGAGCGCAGGCGTCGATACCGGGTGCCTGCGGGTTGATCCACCACCCGACGACACCGGCGGCGTCGCTGGCCACACCGCACGCCCCGTTGGGGTCGTTGGTGCGCATCACGATCGACGGGACCCCGTTGATCGAGCGGCTCTCGATCTGGTACTTGAGGTTCTGGGCGACCTTGCGCTCGTTGTCCAGGCTGCCCTGCTCGTACCAGAACCGGGTGATGTCGACCAGGCCGGCCGGATTGGCGGCCTGCCAGCGGCACACCGCGCCGACGAAGGTGCTCTGGATGTCCAGCGGATCGGCGCCGACGGTCTTGGCGAGGATGTCGGTGGTGAGCACCTCGCACTCCTTGAGCAGGTTCGGGTACTGCTGGGCGGAGTTGTCGTTGCGGGGCACGCTGCCCGAGCCGGCCTTGACCGCCGTCCCGCTCACGGTCTGTGCGCAACCGCTGACGACGAGCACCGCCGACAGCGCGGCGGCGCCGAGGGCCAGCCGGCGACCGGTCGGGCGGCTCACTTGGCGTTCACAATCGACTGGCGGGTGAGCTCCTTGGCCACCTCGCACGCCGGCGGGAAGGGCTTCTCGGCGAAGCTGACCGACCACTCGATGAAGTCGTCGTTGAACTGGATGCCGATCTCGCACAGGTTGTCCCCCAGGGTGGGGTCGGTACCGAGCGCGATGAAACCGCTGTGGCCCTCGATGTTGATGTCCTCCACGCTGGTGCGCGACAGCTCCTCGGTCTTGCGCTCCCGCCCGATCGGGCTGCCGCGGTACCAGGTGAAGGAGAAGTGCGGGCCGAGGATGCCGCCGCCGGCCAGCCACTGACACCCGACCGAGTTGGCCGCGGTCTTGACCAGGCCGGTCACCCGCGTCTGCTCGGCCATGATCTGGTCGGTGATGCCGCCACACTCGGGGAACAGCGGCCCGTGCTTGGCGTTCGCCGTCGACGGCGCGGACGGGGACTGCGACGACTGGGGCTGGTTCGAGTCCGAGCCCGAGCATGCGCTCAGGGCAGGGATCACGGCCACGGCGGCGACGACCAGCGTCGCCAATCTGCGCGCTCGGGTCATGCGCACCTGCTTCTCACAGCATGCACTGTAGCGGTCGGCGCAGAGGCCAACCACCGATAGGCCCGCTGACCTGCCCATACGTCGCAACTCGGCCGGTGCGGCGGCGGCATGGTGCTGCACAGTCGGTCTGCAATACCTCGCCGGTCGTATGCGACAGTAACGGCATGCTCCTGGCACTGCTGCGACAGTATGTCCGGCCGTACCGGTGGCTGGTCGCGGCGGTGATGACGCTGCAGACCATCAGCACCCTCGCCTCGCTGTACCTGCCGACCGTCAACGCCGCGATCATCGACGACGGGGTCGCCAAGGGCGACACCGGCCTGATCGCGCAACTCGGAATGGTGATGCTGGCCGTCACCGGCCTCCAGGTGCTGTGCGCGATCGGCGCCGTGTACTTCGGGTCGCGCACCGGCATGGGGTTCGGGCGCGACCTGCGCTCGGCGATGTTCCACCACGTCACCACCTTCTCCGCGCGGGAGACCGCCCGGTTCGGGGCCCCGTCGCTGCTGACCAGGACCACCAACGACGTCCAGCAGATCCAGGTGCTGGTGCAGATGACCGCCACCACGCTGGTGACCGCACCCATCATGTGCGTCGGCGGGATCATCATGGCCATCCACCAGGACGCCGGGCTGTCCTGGCTGCTGCTGGTCAGCGTGCCGGTGCTGGCGGTGTCCAACTACTGGATCGTCTCGCGGATGCTGCCGATCTTCCGCAGCATGCAACGCCTCATCGACGGCATCAACCGGGTGCTGCGCGAGCAACTCTCGGGCATCCGCGTGATCCGGGCCTTTGCCCGGGAGCCGTTCGAGAAGGACCGGTTCGCCGAAGCCAACCACGCGGTGTCCGACACCGCGCTGGCGGCGGGTCGCTGGCAGGCGCTGATGCTGCCGGTGACCACCCTGACTATCAACATCTCCAGCGTCGCGTTGATCTGGTTCGGCGGTCTGCGCATCGACGCCGGCCGGATGCAGGTCGGCTCGCTGATCGCGTTCCTGTCGTATTTCATGCAGATCCTGATGGCCGTTCTGATGGCCACGCTGCTGCTGTTGCTGCTGCCGCGGGCGTCGGTGTGCGCCGAGCGGATCACCGAGGTGCTGTCCACCCACGCCGCGATCACCAGTCCAGCATCGCCGCGCCGCCCCGCGGCGGGCATCCGCGGCGAACTGGTGCTCGACGGCGCGACGTTCCGCTATCCGGGAGCCGAACGGCCGGTGCTGGAGGATGTTTCGTTCACCGCCGCACCCGGTTCGACGACGGCGATCGTGGGCTGCACCGGTTCCGGGAAGTCGACGCTGGTGGCGCTGATGTGCCGGCTCTATGACGTCACCGACGGCGCGGTGCGCCTGGACGGCGTCGACGTTCGGGACTATGACACCGAGTACCTGTGGTCCGCGCTCGGCCTGGTGCCCCAGCGCGGCTATCTGTTCTCCGGCACCGTCGCCGACAACCTCTACTACGGCAAGGCGGACGCGACCGACGAGGAGATGTGGGCGGCGCTGCGGGTGGCGGCGGCCGACGACTTCGTCCGGGCACATCCCGACGGGCTGCGGATGCGGGTCGCGCAGGGCGGCATCAACTTCTCCGGCGGGCAACGGCAACGGTTGGCCATCGCGCGCGCGGTGATCCGCCGCCCGGCGGTCTATCTGTTCGACGACGCGTTCTCCGCCCTTGACGTGCACACCGACGCGCGGGTGCGTTCGGCGTTGCGCGAGGTGTCCGCCGACGCGACGGTCATCATTGTGGCGCAGCGGATTTCGACGGTGACGCAGGCCGACCAGGTGGTGGTGGTCGACGGTGGGCGGGTGGTGGGCGCGGGAACGCACGACCGACTGCTCGTCGAGTGTCCGGTGTACGCCGAGTTCGTCGACTCGCAGTCCATCGGCGCCGGGGTCGGGGGGCAACAGTGACGGGGCCGGGGATGCGCGGCGGTGGCCTGCGCACCCTGACCCAGGATCCGGCCAAGGCGCGCTCGCGGGACTTCACCGGATCGGCGTTGCGGCTACTGCGGCGGCTGACCCCGCAACGGCGCCTGGCCGCGGCGGTGGTCGCGCTGACCATCGGCGGGATCGCGCTCAGCGTGATCGGGCCGCGCATCCTCGGGCATGCCACCGACCTGCTGTTCAACGGGGTGATCGGCCGTCAACTGCCCGCCGGGCTCACCAAGGAGCAGGCCATTGCGGCCGCCCGGGCCCGCGGCGACAACACATTCGCCGACCTGCTATCGGGCATGAACGTCGTGCCGGGCCGCGGCGTCGACTTCCCCGCGGTAGGCCGCACGCTCGCGCTGGCGCTGGCGCTGTATCTGGTTGCCGCCCTGCTGGTCTGGATCCAGGCGAGGCTGCTCAACGTCATCGTCCAGCGCACCATCACCGCGCTGCGCTCCGACGTCGAACACAAGGTGCACCGGCTGCCGTTGTCGTACTTCGACTCCCGCCAGCGCGGCGAACTGCTCAGCCGGGTGACCAACGACGTCGACAACATCCAGTCGTCGGTGTCGATGACCATCAACCAACTGCTCACCTCGGTGCTCACCGTGATCGCCGTGCTCGCGATGATGTTGACGATCTCACCGCTGCTGACACTCATCACGGTGGTGACGGTGCCGCTGTCGCTGTGGGTGACGCGGGCGATCGCCCGCCGCTCGCAGAAGATGTTCATCGCGCAGTGGGCCAACACCGGCCGGCTCAACGCCCACATCGAGGAGACGTACAGCGGTTTCACGATCGTGAAGACGTTCGGGCACCGCGCGGTGGCGCGGGAGAGGTTCCGGGACTTCAACGACGAGGTGTACGCCTCGAGTTTCGGTGCGCAGTTCTTCTCCGGGCTGGTGTCCCCGGCGACCACCTTCGTCGGCAACCTGAGCTACGTGGCGGTCGCGGTGGTCGGCGGCTATCAGGTGGCCACCGGCCAGATCACTCTGGGCAGCATCCAGGCCTTCATCCAGTACGTCCGCCAGTTCAACCAGCCGCTGACCCAGGTGGCCGGCATGTACAACACCCTGCAATCGGGGGTGGCCAGCGCCGAGCGGGTTTTCGACTTCCTCGACGAGCCCGAGGAGGTCCCGGATGCCGCGGTGGCGCTGTCACCGGTCGGCGAAACCGTGCGCGGGCGAGTGGAATTCCGCAACGTCCGGTTCGGCTACACCCCGGGGACACCGGTGATCGAGGATCTGTCGCTGGTGGCCGAACCGGGCAGCACGGTGGCGATCGTCGGGCCGACCGGGGCGGGCAAGACGACCCTGGTGAACCTGCTGATGCGGTTCTACGACGTGGATTCCGGCGTCATCCTGCTCGACGGCGCCGACATCACGACGGTGAGCAGGCATTCGCTGCGCTCCCGGATCGGCATGGTGCTGCAGGACACCTGGCTGTTCGGCGGGACGATCGCGGAGAACATCGGCTACGGCAGGCCGGACGCCGGCCGGGACGACATCATCGCGGCCGCCCGCGCGGCGTACGTGGACCGCTTCGTGCATACGCTGCCCGACGGCTACGAGACCCGGGTGAGCGACGACGGGGGCAACATCAGCGCCGGCGAGAAGCAGCTGATCACGATCGCGCGCGCGTTCCTGGCGCAGCCCCAGTTGCTGATCCTCGACGAGGCCACCAGCTCGGTGGACACCCGCACCGAGCTGCTGATGCAGCGGGCGATGAGCGAATTGCGCCGGGGCCGGACGAGTTTCATCATCGCCCACCGGCTCTCGACCATCCGCGACGCGGACACGATCCTGGTGATGGACGGCGGGCGGATCGTCGAGCAGGGCAGCCACGCCGAACTGTTGGCCCGGCGCGGCGCCTACTTCGAGATGACGCGCGTGTGACCCGGGTCTAGAGTTCGGGGCCCTGCGCGCGCAGGTCGTCGACCTCGGACATCGCCTCGCGCAGTTTGGCCAGCCACTCCTCGGCGTGCTGCCCGACGAGGCGGACCGACCAGGCCAGCGCGTCGGAACGGGAGCGCGCAACGCCGGCGTCGACCAGGGTGTCCAGCACCTGGCGTTCCGGCTGCTTGAGCCGGGTCATCACCGGAACGGCGATGTGGGTGAACAGGATTCGCTCGGCGGTGCCGTCGCCGGGCGCTCCGGTCTCCACGCCCCAGGACACCTTGCGACCGTACCTGGCCTGCGCCTCCTCGGCGATGCGCATGCGTTCGGAGCGGGTCTCCTCGCGGAACCGGGACACCCGGCCGGCCGCGCGGGCCTCGGTCTCTTCGTCGCCGGCGTCGGGAAGCCGACCGATCACGGTGATCTCCTCCCGGTCGACGATCACCGCCGGGTCGCCGGCGAACCAGGCCTCCGGAAGCCGTCCGGCGAACCATTCGCCGGCGTCGGAGGCGTCCGGCTGGTCGGCCTGCTGCCAGCCGCCGGGACGGCCGGGACGGCGCGAGTGCATGTGTGTGTGTTTCATGAATTACATGCTTACATTGTTACAACGGCCTGTCGAGGTGTTCGCCACCAGCGAACACCGGGCTCCGCCCCGGCGGTTGCGGATAATGGCCGCATGGCAGGTAAAGAACTCGACCCGCAGCGGGCCCGGGCCGCCCGGGACGTGGTCCGGCAGCATCCGGCGATGGTGCTGCTGCTGGCCTCGCCGGCGCTGATCGCGGTCGCGGCGGTGTGGTGGCTGGCCGGCGCCGGCTGGGCGATCGTGCTGTTGATCGCGGCGGTGATCGCCGGCGGCGTGGCGGTGCGACGCAGGCGCTGACGGTCAGGGGTTCTCGGCGCGGCGGGCGCGGAACAGCTTGACGTCGTCCTTGATGCCCTTGAGGTGGCGCGCCTTGGCGAACGACCAGCTGAACCGGTCGTCGTCGCCGATCTGGTCGCGGGCCGCCTCGGTGACCAGCACCGAGGCCGGGCGGGCCACCCCGGTCACCCGGCTGGCCAGGTTGACCGGGCTGCCGAACCAGTCACCGGCGCGGCTCACCGCCGCCCCGAAGGACACCCCGGCCCGCAGCTGGGGCAGGGCCTCGTCGGAGTCGATGGTCTCGACGAGGGCGAGCATCGCCTCCAGCAACGGCGCCGCCTCGGCAGACACCAGCATCACCGCGTCACCGATCGTCTTGATGAACCGCACCGGCTTGACGGCCACCTCGCGGGCCGCCTCGGCCAGCCGGTTGGCCAACTGCTCGAGTTGCTCCGGGGGCACCTCCTCACCCAGCCTGGTGAAGCCGACGAGATCGGCGAAGGCCACCGCGACCATCCGCGCGCCGGGGAGCGGCGCCCCGGCGGCCCGCTCGTTGGCGTTGATGGACTCGGTCTCCATCGCATGCCGCAACTGCAGCATCAGCATGTCCTGGATCATCGGGCCCAGCAGCGGCGCGGCGGCGCTGACCAATGCGTGCGATCCCTTCGCAATGTCGAGTTCGGTGGCGCCGGGGCGCAGCGTGGTGGCGACGGCGGTGTAGCGCATCACTTCCGCGGCGTGGGACAGGCCCTCGGCCAACACCCGCACGATGCTCAGCAACTGGTCGGCATCGAAGCCCAGCTCGAGGAACCGCTTGATGTGCACGGCGGGATCGCCGTCGGGCCGCATGAACACCGGCGCGTCGGGATCCTCGACCACCGGCAGCCCGCTCGCTCGCTGGAACCGCATCAGCTGGTCGACGTCGAGACCGGTTCGCTCGCTGATCTCCCGGGCCGACAGGTAGGTGCCGTCATCACCGAGGACACGGCGCGCCGAGAGCAGCATCGGCGCGAACGACGCCTTGATCTCCTCGACGGTGATGCCGAGGTCCAACAGGTACGGGATCAGTTCGGCGCGTTCGGCCCGGGCCTCGCCGGTCAACCCGTCGAGCAGACCGGACGCCTCGATGTCCGCGGTATCCGGGTGCTGCGTCACCCGCCCAACGTATACGTTCGGAGCCGATGCCACGACCGCCACTGCTTCGGGGACTGCCGCCCATCGCCGATCCCGATTCCCGCTTGCTGATCCTGGGCAACATGCCCAGTGTGATGTCCCTGGCGGCCGCCGAGTACTACGGGAATCCGCGAAATGCGTTCTGGCGCATCGCCGGTGAGTTGTTCGGGTTCGAGGTGGACGAGCCGTACCCGCGTCGGGTAGAGGCGTTGCGCCGTAACGGTGTCGCGGTCTGGGATGTGCTGCACAGTTGCCGGCGGCCAGGCAGCCTGGACTCGGCGGTCGATCCGGCCAGCATGGTGGCCAACGACTTCGCGGCGTTCTTCGCCGCGCACCCCGCGATCGAGCGGGTTTATTTCAACGGCGCTGCCGCACAGCACAATTACGCGCGGCTGGTGCGCATCGACGCCGACGTGAGCTACCTGCGGTTGCCGTCGACCAGCCCCGCGCAGACGATGAGCTACACCGACAAGCTGGCGGCCTGGCGGGTCGTCACCGGGTCATGACACCGGCGGCCGCCGGCCCGCCCATGGCCGGGCGGCTTCGATCTGGTGGCTGAGCGACAGCAGGGTCGCCTCGTCGGAGGGCCGACCGACCAGTTGCAGTGACAGGGGCAGACCCGCGGCGTCGAGCCCCCACGGGACGACCGCGGCCGGCTGGCCCGTCGCATTGAAGATCGCGTTGAACGGCACCCGGCTGGCCACCAACGCCAACGTGCCGATGCCACCGCGGTGCTGGTACTGCCCGACCCGGGACGGGCCCAAAGCGGTTCCGGGGGTCATCAGGACGTCGACGTCGTAGAAGATCGAGCCGACCCGGGCGGCCAGCGTCGGCTCGGCGGCCCGGATCTTGGCGAGCTGACTGTCCGAGACCAGGCTGCCCAGCCGCGCGGCGGTCCTGGTGCGCGGCTCGAGCCGCTCCGGATGCGGCAGGTGCTGGACGTCCTCGTAGATCCCGCGCCACATCCGGGGGAGCACGTGGCCGTACACCGCCCAGGCCGGGTAGTCGGGGTCGCGCCACAGCACCTCATGGCCGAGGTCGCGCAGCAGCGCCTCCATCCCGTCGAGCGCGCGCTGCTGGGGGCGGCCGACCCGGCCGATCATCGTCGGCGGAAGCTTGGCGCTCAACGCAATCCGCAGCCGGCCGGGCTTGCGGGCGGCCGCCTTGACGAAACCGCCGCGCGGCGCCGGCTTGCTGGCGGTGACGTCGAGGAACAGCGCGGCATCCTCGACGGTGCGTGCGATCGGCCCGTTGACGCTCATGCCGCACCAGGCGTCGTCGTGCGGTGCCAGCGGCACCCGGTCGCGCTGCGGCTTGATCCCGAACACCCCACACCAGGTGGACGGGATACGGATCGAGCCGGCACCGTCGGAGCCCAGCGCCATCGGGGCGAGGCCGGCGGCGACGGCCGCCGCACTGCCGCCGCTGCTGCCGCCCGGGGTGTAGGACACGTCCCACGGGTTGTGGGTGGCCCCGAACGCGACCGTCTCGGTGAACGGCCACAGCATCATCTCCGGCACCGCGGTCTTGCCGAGGATCACCGCGCCCGCCGCCCGCAGCCGCCGCACCACCTCGGCGTCGGCGGTCGGGGGCAGGCCGTGGGCGCTGCTGCCGTAGCAGGTGAACTCGTCGGCGACGTCGACGTCGTCCTTGATGGCGATCGGGACACCGAGCAGCGGCAGCCGCTCCCCCGCGTCGAGCGACTCCTGCGCGGCCGCGGCCTCCCGGCGCGCCCTGTCGGCCAGCACGATCCGGTAGGACCGCACTTCCCGGTCCACCCGGGCGATCCGTTCCAGGTACAGCTCCAGCAGGTCCGGTGCGGTGATGGTGCCGGCGGCGAGCATGCGGGCCTGTTCGGCCGCGCCGGCGAAGGCGATGTCGGTGGTGTCCACTCAGCGGAGCGTAACGCGGTGCGGCTACGGTGGCGGAATGCCATGTGTGTTCTGCGAGATCGTGGCGGGCACCGCCCCGGCGATCCGCGTCTACGAGGATGACGACCATCTCGGCATCCTGGACATCCGCCCGTTCACCCGGGGGCACACACTGGTGCTGCCCAAGCGCCATACCGTCGACCTGACCGACACCCCGGCCGAGACGCTGGCCGGCATGCTGGCCGTCGGGCAGCAGGTTGCCCGGGCCACTCGGGTGTCCGGTCTGGCGGCCGACGGCAACAACATCGCGATCAACGACGGCAAGGCCGCGATGCAGACCGTCTTCCACATCCATCTGCACGTGATCCCCCGCCGCAACGGCGACAAGCTGGCGTTCGCCAAGGGGATGCTGGTGCGCCGCGACCCCGACCGGGAGGCCACCGGCCGGATACTGCGGGCCGCGTTGGGGCTGGTGCCATGAGCTCGCTGCTCGACCGCGCGATGATGCGGTTCATGACGGTGCACGACACGCTCTACCAGCGCACCAACGGCTGGGTGGGACACCGCATCCCGTTCGCCCCGCGGATGCTGCTCCTGCACAGCATCGGGGCGAAAACCGGTCAGCTGCGTACACATTCGCTGGCCTACTACTGCGACGGCGGGGACTACCTGATCGTCGCCTCCAACGGTGGGGCGCCGCGCAACCCGGCCTGGTATCACAACCTGCGGACGAATCCTGAGGTCGAGATCAACGTCGGCCCCCGGCGGCTGCCCGTCCGCGCGCAGGTGGTGTTGCCCGACGACCCGGACTACGCCCGGTTGTGGAAGCTGTGCGACGACGAGAACTCCGGGCGTTACGGCGCCTATCAGAAGCTGACGACGCGGCCGATCCCGGTGGTCCGGCTGACACCCTAGGTGCCCGGCTACGAGCGACTCTCGATCGACCGGGGGCGCGGAGTCGCTCGGAGGCGGGCAAAACACCCGTCGACCGGGAGACGCGGCCGCGGCTAGAACAGTTCCTTGGCCAGCAGCTCGAGGGTGAGCTCGCGGTCTGGGGCGGCCCCCGGATCGGTGCCGCGATGCGCTGAGGCCACCGGGTTGACCATCACCTCGTCGACGTCGAATTCATCTGCGAGCGAACGGATCTGGTCAGCGGCCTCGGCCGGCGCACCGACGACGGCCCGGTCACGGGCGGCCGCGACGATCGCCCCGGCCTGCGACGCCATCGTCGTCGTTGCCGCATCCTCGACCAGGTCGAGCGGCCCCAGCGGCTGGCCGGTGCGCAGCCGGGCCATCAGCTGCAGGTTGGGCAGCAGCAGCGCCTCGGCCTCGGAGCGGGTCGGCGCGACCACCGCGTTGACGGTCATGAACGTCACCGGCTCGGCGGCCAGGTCGCTGGGCCGGAACTCCGAGCGGTACACCCCCAGCGCCTCGGCCGTGCCCTGCCCGAAGAAGTGGTGCGCGAACACATAGGGCAGGCCCTTGGCCGCCGCCAGATGCGCCGAATACAGCGAGGAACCGAGCAGCCAGATCCGCGGCTCGCCGGTCGCGCCGGGGGTGGCCTTGAGGATGTAGTCCTGGCCGCGGATCGGGATCCGCACCCCGCGCGCGCCCATCAGCGCCGCAACATCGTCGAGGTACTGCGGGAAGTTCTCCACATCGGCGCCGTCGTCGGTACCGCGCAACATGATCGAGGTCACCGGGTCGGAGCCCGGGGCCCGGCCGATGCCCAGGTCGATGCGCCCCGGCGCGGCGGCCTCCAGCAGCGCGAACTGCTCGGCGACGGCCAGCGGGGCGTGGTTGGGCAGCATCACCCCGCCCGAGCCCAGCCGCAGTTGGGTGGTCTGGGCCGCGAGGTAGGCGATCAGCACCGGCGGGCTGGTGGCCGCGACGGCCGGCATGTTGTGGTGTTCGGCCAGCCAGTAGCGGGTGAAGCCGAGCCGGTCGGCGGTCTGCGCGAGCCGCACGGTGGCCGCCAACGCGTCCGCCGTGGTCTGGTCGCTGCGGACCGGGACCAGGTCGAGTACGGAAAGTCGCATGAGCTGTTCAACACCACCCTTCGTCGGGAGCTTCCCCGGCCCGCCTGCGGGCGTCGGCGAACACGTCGTCGAGCATGGCGGGGGTGAGCCGCCCGGTGAACATGTTCTGCTGGCTGGGGTGATAACACCCCAGCAGCTGCCGCCCCGACGCCAGTTCGGCGACCACACCGTGGCCGAACTTCGGCTTGGCCGGTGACGGCGGCTCGGCCCATTCTTCGTTGGCGAGCAGCCGCAGCGCCGCCTGCCAGGCGAAGCCGCCGAGGGCGACGATCACCCGTACGTGCGGAGCGATCAGCCGCCATTCGGCGTCCAGCCACGGCGCGCACGTCGCGCGTTCCTCGGGCGTGGGCGCATTGCCGGGCGGCGCGCACCGCACCGCGGCCGCGATCCGAATGTCCTTGGCGCTCAAGCCGTCCGCGGCGTCGACACTGATCGGCGAGTTGACCAGTCCGGCCCGGTACAGCGCGGCGAACAGCTGATCGCCCGACCGGTCACCGGTGAACACCCGCCCCGTCCGGTTGCCGCCGTGCGCGGCCGGCGCCAGCCCGAGCACCAGGATGCGGGGGCGCGGCGAACCCCAGCCGGTGATCGGTCGTCCCCAGTACGGTTCGTCGGCGAATGAGCGGCGCTTGACCACCGCCACCTCTTCGCGCCACGCCACCAGCCGCGGGCAGGCCCGGCACACGCTCACCAGGGCGTCCAACTCGTCGACGTCCGCCACCTTCGCGGCCAGGGCGGCCACCCGCCGCCCGGTCGTCGCCACCGGGGTGTCCGGTGTCGCCGGATCACCCGGCCAACCGGTGCCCGCGGGCACCGGCGATGCGAACGGCACTGCGGTGCGGGGATGCGCGCGCAGGGTCACCCGTCCACTGTGCCTGTTCGGAGCTCGGGCGCGCTTAAGCTTCGCCGGTGAGCACCAACCGCGTGCCGGCGATGCTGATCCTGTCTTCGGCGTTCCTCGCCGCGGCCGGCAACGGCATCTCGATGGTGGCCTTCCCGTGGCTGGTGCTGCAGCGCACCGGCAGCGCGGTGGACGCCTCGATCGTCGCCGCCGCGGCGACCTTGCCGCTGCTGGTCGCCACCCTGGTCGCGGGCACGGCGGTGGACTTCGTCGGCCGGCGTCGGGTGGCGATGCTGGCCGATGCGCTGTCGGCGATGTCGGTCGCCGCCATCCCGGTGCTGGCGATCACGCTGGGCACCGGATCGCTGACCACGGTGGTGCTGGCCGGGCTTGCGGCGCTGGGCTCGTTCTTCGATCCCGCCGGGATGACCGCCCGCCAGTCGATGCTGCCCGAGGCCGCGGCGCGCGCCGGTTGGACGCTCGACCACACCAACAGCGTGTACGAAGCGGTGTTCAACCTGGCCTACATCACCGGGCCGGGCATCGGGGGCCTACTGATCGCGACGCTGGGCGGGGTGAACACGATGTGGGTCACCGCGGGCGCGTTCGTGCTGTCGATCCTGGCGATGGCGGTGCTCCGACTCGAGGGCGCCGGCCGGCCCGCCCGCGACAAGCGGCCCGAGGGGGTGGTTTCGGGGGTGGTCGAGGGACTGCGGTTCGTCTGGGGCAACCGGGTGCTGCGCACGCTGGGTCTGATCGACCTGGCGGTCACCGGGCTGTACCTGCCGATGGAGAGCGTGCTGTTCCCCAAGTACTTCACCGACCGCAACGAGCCCGCCCACCTGGGCTGGGTCTTGATGGCGCTGTCGATCGGCGGGCTGGTCGGGGCGCTGAGTTGGACGGTCCTGTCGAAGGTGTCCAGCAAGCGGACGACGGTGCTCACCGCGGTGCTGACGTTCGGGTCCGCCGTGCTGGTGATCGCGTTCCTGCCGCCGCTTCCGGTGATCCTGGCGTTCGCGGCGCTCACCGGCCTGGTGTACGGGCCGATCGGGCCGATCTACAACTCGGTGATGCAGACCCGCACGCCCGAGCACCTGCGCGGCCGGGTGGTCGGCGTGATGACGTCGATGGCCTACGCCGCAGGCCCGCTCGGATTCATGCTCGCCGGTCCCCTGGTGGACGCGTTCGGCCTGAAGGTGACGTTCCTGGTGCTGGCGGTGCCCGTGCTGGTCATTGGGCTCATCTGCCCGTTGCTGCCGGCGCTGCGCGAACTCGACGAGGAACCGGCCGGGCCTACGCTCACACCATGACGCTCGTTGACATCGACGCCGAACCGCGCTTTCGCCACCTGCTCGACATGCACGTCGAGTTCGATGCGGCGCAGATCTTCCCCACCCCGACCGGCACCCGGATGACGTTCGTGATCACCCGCGGCCGGGTGCAGGGCGACCGGATCGCCGGGGACCTGCTGCCCGGCGGCGGCGACTGGGTGGTGCTCGGCAGCGACGGGGTGGCCCGGCTGGACGTGCGGGCCACGCTGCGCACCGACGACGGCGCCTACGTCCACATCACCGTGACCGGACGGGTGCTGATGAGCCCGGAAGCCACCACGCGCTACACCGCGGGCGAGTTGGTCCGCCACGACGAGGTGTACGCCCGGTCCAGCCCGCTGTTCGACACCGACGACGAGCGCTACCGGTGGATCAACGCGGTGCACACCGTGGCGCTGAACCAGATGTCGCTGTCGGAGGTGCACTACAAGGTGTTCGAGGTGCTCTGAGGTGCCGACCTAGGATGGCCGCATGTCCGTGAGCGCGCTGGCCGACCTGGCCGCCGAACTCGACGACGGTGTCGTGGTCACCGACCCCGACATCCTGGCGTCCTACCGGCAGGACCGCGCCGCCGACCCGTCGGCCGGAACCCCGATGGCCGTGGTGCGGCCCACCCGCACCGAGGAAGTCCAGGCCGTCCTGCGCTGGGCGAGCAGGCACCGCATCGCGGTCGTGCCGCGCGGGGCGGGCACCGGATTGTCAGGCGGGGCGACCGCTTTGGACGGCGGGATCGTACTGTCGACGGAGAAGATGCGCGACATTACCGTCGACCCGGTGACCCGCACCGCCGTGGTGCAACCCGGCCTGCTCAACGCCGAGGTGAAGAAGGTCGTCGCCGAGCACGGGCTGTGGTACCCGCCGGACCCGTCGTCGTACGAAATCTGCAGCATCGGCGGCAACATCGCCACCAATGCCGGCGGGCTGTGCTGCGTGAAGTACGGCGTCACAACCGATTACGTGCTGGGACTGCAGGTGGTACTGGCCGACGGCACCGCGGTGCGCCTCGGCGGGCCGAGGCTCAAGGACGTCGCCGGGCTGTCACTGACCAAGTTGTTCGTCGGCAGCGAGGGCACCCTGGGCGTGGTCACGGAGGTGACGCTGCGACTGCTGCCGCCGCAGCACTCGGCGTGCACCGTGGTCGCGACATTCGACTCGGTGGAGGCGGCGGCGAACGCGGTGGTGACCATCACCGGCAGGATCCGTCCGTCGATGCTGGAGTTCATGGACGCGGTGGCGATCAACGCCGTCGAGGACAAGCTGCGGATGGGCCTGGACCGCTCGGCGGCGGCGATGATGGTGGCCGCCTCCGACGACCGTGGTGCCGCCGGCGCCGAGGACGCCGAGTTCATGGCCAGGGTGTTCACCGAAGCCGGTGCCACGGAATGCTTCTCGACATCCGACCCGGCGGAGGGCGAAGCATTCGTCGCCGCCCGCCGCTTCGCCATCCCGGCGGTGGAGGCCAAGGGTCCGCTGCTGCTCGAGGATGTCGGGGTACCGCTGCCCGCGCTGGCCGAACTGGTCGGTGGTGTGGCCAAGATCGCGGCCGACCGCGACCTGACGATCTCGGTGATCGCGCACGCCGGGGACGGCAACACCCATCCGCTGATCGTCTACGACCCCAGTGATGCGGCGCTGACCGAACGCGCACACACCGCGTTCGGCGAGATCATGGACCTGGCCGTCGCGCTCGGCGGGACCATCACCGGTGAGCACGGCGTGGGCCGGCTCAAGAAACCCTGGCTGGCAGGCCAACTCGGTCCGGAAGCCATGGAGCTCAACCGGCGGATCAAGGCCGCGCTGGATCCGGAGAACATCCTCAACCCGGGTGCGGTGATCTAAACGACCGCAAGCCCGTCCGTAAGCGGCCGGGCCGACCGCAGGAGCGTACCTTGACAGCATGCCCGTGCTGTCGTATCCATAAGACATGGGTGCCGTTATGTCTCACAGCGCTGCGGCCGCGTTCAGGCTGGCCACGGCGCAAACCTGGGCCACGCCCTGGCCGATGTACCGGGCGTTGCGCGAGCACGATCCCGTCCACCACGTCGTCCCGGACCGCGCCGGCAGTGGCCGTTCGGATGACTACTGGGTGCTGTCCCGACACGCCGACGTGTGGAACGCCGCGCGGGACCATGAGACCTTCTCCTCCGCCCAGGGCCTGACCGTCAACTACGGCGAGCTGGAAAAGATTGGGCTGCAGGATAATCCACCGATGGTGATGCAGGATCCGCCGGTGCACACCGAGTTCCGCAAGCTCGTCTCCCGCGGCTTCACCCCACGTCAGGTCGAGGCCGTCGAGCCCGCGGTGCGCCGGTTCGTCATCGAACGCATCGAACGGTTGCGGGCCGCCGGTGGTGGCGACATCGTTACCGGGTTGTTCAAGCCCCTGCCGTCCATGGTCGTCGCGCACTACCTCGGCGTCCCGGAAGAGGACCGCGACCGGTTCGACGGCTGGACCGAGGCCATCGTCGCCGCCAACACCACCGGGTCCGTGACGTCCGTCGGTGCTGCGGTCGGCTCGATGATGGGCTATTTCGCCGAGCTGATCGAGCGGCGCAGGCGCGACCCCGGGGACGACACCGTCTCGCATCTGGTGGCCGCCGGAGTCGGCGCCGACGGCGACGCCGCAGGCACGCTGGCGGTGCTGGCCTTCACCTTCACGATGGTCACCGGCGGCAACGACACCACCACGGGCATGCTGGGCGGCTCGGTGCAACTGCTGCACCAGCGGCCCGACCAACGCCGGCTGCTGGCCGGGCAACCGGACCTGATCGGTGACGCCGTCGACGAACTGCTCCGGCTCACCTCCCCGGTGCAGGGCCTGGCGCGCTCCACCACCCGTGACGTCGAATTGCACGGCCGCACGATCCCGGCCGGGCGCAAGGTCTTGCTGCTGTACGGCTCTGCCAACCGCGACGAACGCCAGTACGGGGCCGACGCCGGCGAACTGGACGTCACCCGCCGCCCCCGCAACATCCTGACCTTCAGCCACGGCGCGCACCACTGCCTCGGGGCCGCCGCCGCCCGGATGCAGGCCCGGGTGGCACTGACCGAGCTACTGGCCCGCTGCCCCGACTTCGAGGTCGACGAGTCCGGAATCGTCTGGGCCGACGGCGGTTACGTGCGACGACCGCTGTCGGTGCCGTTCCGGGTGGTCGGCTAGATGGCGGGCAGGGACTGGCTGGGATCCCGGCGCGCGGAGGTCGCGGCCGATCGGATCCTCGACGCCGCGGGCGCGCTGTTCGCCGAGCACGATGTCGCGGGGGTGGGCATGAACGATATCGCCCGCGCCGCCGGATGTTCCCGGGCCACGCTGTACCGCTACTTCGAGAACCGCGAGGTGCTGCACACCGCATACGTGCATCGGGAGGCCTACCGGCTGCACGAGCACATGACCGGGTTGATCGGCGAGATCGAGGATCCCCGCGAGCGGCTGCTGGCCGGCCTGACCACGTCGATGCGGCTGGTGCGCGAAAGTCCGGCGCTGTCAGGGTGGTTCGCCACCGCCGACTCCCCCATCGGCGCGGAGATGGCCGAACAGTCCGAGGTCATCCAGGCGCTGACGGCGGGTTTCCTGCTGTCGCTGCACCCCGATGACCCCGCCGCGGTCCACCGGCGGGCCCGCTGGCTGGTGCGAGTGCTCACCTCACTGCTGATCTTCCCGGGCCGCGACGCCGAGGACGAACGCGCCATGCTCGAGGAGTTCGTCGTGCCGATGGTGTGCCCGGCGACGCGTTGAAACCGCACTGAGAGCGACGTTTTCGGACGATCGTCGCTCTCAGTGCGGTATCAACGCGCTGGGCTAAGAGCGCACCCGGGTGAACCGGTGCAACAGCCACGCCACCGGGATCGTCATCAGCAGGGTCACGACGAACAGCACCGCCGCCGAACCGGTGTAGACCCGCCAGTGCAGCACCTCGACCATGGCGATCTCCATGACGACGAGATGGACCAGGAAGATCTCGTAGGAGATCTCGCCGAGCCACACCATCGGCCGGGTGCTGAGTAGCCGGGCGTACCAACCGCGGTCGCCCAACGCCAGCGGGGCCACCACCAACGTCGCCACCGCGGTGTAGAAGCCGACCTTCACCAGCGCCTGCGCCAGGCCGGTCGGTGAGGTCGTGGGCTCACCGGCGATCGGGGTGGAGGCGATGACATAGCTGATGACCGCCAGCGGCACCGCGATGAACCCGTAGCAGCGCACGCCCATCGCCTTGAGCACCGTCAGCACCATGCCGCCGATGAACCAGGCCAGGTAGCCGGGCAGCCACAACCGGGCGCCCTCGGGCAGGAAGTGCGTCGTGTGCACCAGCACCATCCAGACCGGGCTGACCAGTGCCAGCGCCAGCAGGCCGGTCAGCAGCAGCAGCGGGCGCCAGCGCCGGCGGCACAGCACCACCAGCAGCAGGTAGGCCAGGATCGGCAGGGCGACATAGAACGCCACTTCGACCGCCAGGCTCCACATCTGCGTAAGCCCTTGGTGCAGATAGCCATTGAACATGTAGTTGTCGGTGTAGATCTGGGTCAGGGTGAGGTTGCGCAGCAGCCCGACCCAGCTGTGGCCGGGGTTCGGACCACCGTCGCGGAAGTGGTAGATCAGGTAGGCGGCCAACACGGTGACGACGTAGGCGGGCATGATGCGCCGGATCCGATGCCAGGTGTAGCGCGCCAATGACGGCGCCGAAGCCCCAGTGGTCGCCGCCGTCACCCACGGGCCGAACAGCAGGAACCCGGACAGCACGAAGAAGATCGGCACCCCGATCTCCATCCGCGAATACACCAATCCCACAAAGCCGTGCGTGTACTTGCCGGTGGTGTAGGCGGCATGGGTGCCGAGCACGAGCAGGGCGGCCAGCGCGCGGACACCGGTGAGCGAGGCGACCCGGTCGACCGTGGAGATCTGTTCGAGGCCGCCCTGGTCGACCTCGCTGGACGCCGTCATCGTTCCTGGCGCCGAGGCTTCCCACCGGAGGGGCGCGCGTCGTACGACGCTCTGCCGCGGTCGGGCTTCAGGTCGATCAGCACACCCGAGATCCGTGTCTTCTCAAGCGCTTTCAGCGTCTGCTTGGAGAGCTTCGCGGGCAATTCGACGAGCGAGAAGTCGCTCTTGATGGTGATGTGGCCGAAATCGCTTCGGTGCAGCCCACCTTCGTTGGCGATCGCGCCCACGATCGAGCCCGGGCCCACCTTGTGCTTCTTGCCGACGGCGATGCGGTAGGTCGCCAGATCGTCGCGGGTCTTGCGGGGGGCGCGCTCCCGCTCCGGCCGCTCCGGGCGCTCCCTCTTCTTCTCCGGCGGCGGCTCGGTCATCAGGAACTCGGCGCCGTCGCGGGACTGCAGCGCCAGCGCCGCGGCGATATCGGCCATCGGCACGTCGTTGTCGCGCTCGTAGTCCTCGATCAGGCGCCGGAACATCTCGAACCCGGGCGCGTTCAGCGCATCGGTGATCGAGTCGCGGAACTTCTCCACCCGTTGGGCGTTGACGTCCTCCACCGACGGCAGTTGACCCTCGACGAGCTTCTGGCGGGTGACCCGCTCGATCGAATTCAGCAGGTGCCGTTCGCGCGGGGTGACGAACAGCAGCGCGGTGCCCGAACGTCCGGCGCGGCCGGTGCGCCCGATGCGGTGCACGTAGGACTCCGGATCGTGCGGGATGTCGAAATTCACCACATGCGAAATGCGCTCGACGTCCAGGCCGCGGGCGGCGACGTCGGTGGCGACCAGGATGTCGATCGAGCCGTCCTTCAGCTGCGCGATGGTGCGCTCGCGCACCGCCTGAGGGATGTCGCCGTTGATGGCCGCCGCCGCGAACCCGCGCGCCCGCAGCTTCTCCGCCACCTCCTCGGTGGCCTGCTTGGTGCGGACGAACACGATCATCGCGTCACCCTGCTCGACCTCGAGCAGCCGGGTCAGCGCGTCCATCTTGCGTGGATACGACACCTGGAAATAGCGCTGGGTGATGTTCTCGGCGGTCTGCGTCTTCGACTTGACCGTGACCTCGACCGGATCATGCAGGTACTTGGCGGTGAGCTTCTTGATGCCCGGCGGCATGGTCGCCGAGAACAACGCGACCTGCTTGTACTCGGGGGTGTCGGCGAGGATCCGCTCGACGTCCTCGGCGAAGCCCATCTGCAGCATCTCGTCGGCCTCGTCGAGCACCAGGTAGTCCAGGTGCGAGAGATCCAGGCTGCCCTTCTCCAGGTGGTCGATCACCCGACCGGGCGTTCCGACCACGACCTGCGCGCCGCGCTTGAGGCCGGCCAACTGCGGGACGTAGGAGGAGCCGCCGTAGATCGGCAGCACGTTGATCTTCAGGTGGGCGCCGTACCGGCTGAAGGCCTCGGCGACCTGCAGGGCCAACTCGCGTGTCGGCGCCAACACCAGGGCCTGGGTGTCGCGGCTGGCGGTGTCGATCTTGGACAGGATCGGGATGGCGAACGCGGCGGTCTTGCCGGTGCCGGTCTGTGCGAGTCCGACGACGTCGGAGCCGGCCAGCAGCGCCGGAATGGTGGCCGCCTGGATGGCCGACGGCGTCTCGTAGCCGACGTCGGACACGGCCTGCAGCACGGCGGGATGAATCTGCAGGTCGGCGAACGTCTCGGGGGACGCGGCGGCGGTGGCGGCTGCACCGTCTTCCAGGGTTGTCATCGGATCAGCAGTCTAGTGCCAGCGCGTGCCCTCACCGGCTGGTGCGCCGATGACGGTACCGTGCACCGGTGTGTGGCATCGGCTAGCGGGCCCGGCGGTGGGCGTGGCAGTGGGTGTGCTGCTCGCCGGCTGCAGTTCGGGCGACTCGACGGTGGCCAAGACGCCGCAGGCCAGTACCACCAGCGCTGCGGCGACCGGTTCACCGTCCGCGGCACCACCGCCACCGCCGCCGAGTCCCCCGCCGCCGGATCCGTGCGCGGTCAACCTGGCGGCACCGGCGGTCGCGCAGGCGGTCTCCGAGCTCCCGCGTGACCCGCGCAGCGGACAAGGCTGGAATCCCGAGCCGGTGACCGGCAACTACAACGAATGCGCGCAGCTGTCGGCGGTCATCGTCAAGGCCAACACCAACGCCGCGAACCCGAACACCCGGGCGGTGATGTTTCACCTGGGCAAGTACATTCCCACCGGCGTCCCGGACACCTACGGCTTCAACGGGATCGACGCCGCCCACAGCACCGGTGACACCGTCGCACTGTCCTATGCCGGCGGTCTGGGCCTGCAGAGCGTGGTGCGATTCCACTGGAACGGCAATGGCGTCGAACTGATCGGCAACGGCTGACCCCAGCGGAACGCCGCCTGGCCGATCGCAAACTTCGGTGCCGTTCAGCGAGCTGGGAAATCGCCCAAATCAAGTCGGGCTCCTGCCCGGGATGCGACGATGCAGCAACCGCGCGCACATCGCGCGGTCAGGAGGCAGCCGTGAAGGGCGTCATCTTCAACCTGCTCGAGGACGTGGTGGTCACCACCCATGGCAGCACCGCCTGGGAGAACCTTCTCGACGCGGCGGGCGTCGACGGCGTCTACACCTCCCTGGGCAGCTATGACGATGACGAGATGATGGCGCTTGTCGGGGCGGCGGGGCGGGCGCTCTCGCTGTCGGACGACGAGGTCCTGCGCTGGTTCGGCCACCGGGCGATTCCCAAGATGGTGGAACGCTGGCCCGACTATTTCACCGCCCACCAGCGCTCGGTGCCGTTCCTCCGTAGCCTCAACAGTGTCATCCACCCCGAGGTGCGCAAGCTCTACGCCGGGGCCTACTGCCCCCATTTCGACTTCACTTCGCCGCCGGACGGGTCGCTGTTGATCGGCTATCGCTCACCACGGCACCTCTGCGGCCTCGCGCACGGCTTCATCCTCGGCGTCGGCGACCACTACGGCGAAGCGCTCACGGTGCGGCATCTGGAGTGCATGCACGACGGGGACCCGCGCTGCCTGGTCGAGGTGTCCGCGGCGTAGGCCCACCCATGACCGATGACCACCGGGACCCGGCCGCCGCACTGGCCGACGAGAACAGGGTGCTGGCCCGTCGACTCGAGCGGGAGCGCCAGATCCGGCGCAAGGCCGAGGAGATCGCCGAACAGGGTCTCCGGGACCTGTACCAGAAACAGCAGGAACTGGAATTCCTGTCCCAGATCGCGATCATGGCGAACCAGGGCGGTTCGGTGCAGGAGGTGCTGGCGTCGGCCCTGGAGTACATGTGCCGCTTCACCGGCTGGTCGGCGGCACACGCCTTCATCCTCGCCGGCGAGGGCGACGCCAGACGGATGTGGCCGTCAAACATCTGGTATTGCGATCCGGCACATGATCTTTCGGACTTCCAGGCGGCCACCGCGCGGATGGTCTTCGCGGCCGCGGAAGGACTCCCGGGAGCAGTGTGGGGGCGGGGCGAACCGGTCTGGGTGGAAGAGATCATGTCCACTTCCAACTTCCCGCGCGGTGAGGTCGCGCTGCGGTCGGGGCTACGGGCGGCGTTCAGCACCCCGTTGCTGATCGGCTCCGAAGTGGTGGCCGCACTGGAGTTCTTCAGCCCGAACCCGATGCCGAAAGACCCTGCGCTGCTGACGATGCTCCACCAGGCGGGGACCCAGCTAGGTCGGCTGATCGAGCGCGACCGCGCCACGAGCCGGCTGCACGATTCGCTGCACGACCCGTTGACCGGCCTGCCGAACCGCACCCACTTCCTGCGCGAGGTGGACCAGGCCTGCCGCGAGTACGCACTGGACAACGACAAGCGCTTCTGCGTGTTGTTCGTCGACCTCGACCGGTTCAAGATCGTCAACGACAGCCTGGGCCATGCGGCTGGAGACGTCCTGATCACCCAGGTTGGCGCGCGGCTGCGTGAGTCCATCCAGCGCGGCGAGTTCACCGGGGACGGCAAAGCCCTGCTGGCCCGAATGGGCGGTGACGAATTCACCATACTGGTGCCCGGCGTGCGGAGCCCGCAGGACGCGGTGGCCGCAGCCGACTCATTACAGGCGTTGCTGCGCAACCCATTTCAGATCGAGGGACACGAGGTGGTGACGAGCGCCAGCATCGGGATCGCGATGCGCTCCTCCGAAACGGGCTCCGCCGACGAACTGGTGCGCCACGCCGATATGGCGATGTATCAGGCGAAAGCGCGGGGCAAAGCCCGCTGTGAGTTGTACGACGCCACCATGCAGGCCTCGGCGACCCGCCGACTCGATCTGCTGAGCGACCTGCAGGCAGCGGTACGCGACCAGAAGTTCGAACTGCACTATCAGCCCATCGTCTCGGTGGCCGACGGCGGGATCGTCGGCGCGGAAGCCCTGGTGCGCTGGCGTACCTCGCCGGACACGCTGCGCTATCCGGACGAGTTCATCCCGGCGGCCGAGGAGACCGGGCTCATCGTTCCCCTGGGCATGTGGGTTCTGCGCGAGGCCTGCGTGGCGGCGCGGCGGTGGAACTCCGGCCGGGACGGCCGCCCGCTGCCGGTCAGCGTGAACATCTCGGCGCGCCAGTTCGCCCAGCCCGACCTGGTGGAGCAGGTGCGTGCGGTGCTGGCCGAAACCGGTCTGCGACCGGAACTGTTGCGCCTGGAGATCACCGAGACGATGACGATGGACGACGCCGAGTACGCCGCCGACACGCTGAACCGCCTGGTCGAGATCGGCGTGGGTGTCAGCGTCGACGACTTCGGCACCGGATTCTCCTGCCTGAGCTATCTGCACCGCTTCCCCCTGCAGGTGCTCAAGATCGATCGGTCGTTCATCTCACGGATGGAGACCCACATGGAGAGCCTGCAGATCGTGCGGACCATCGTGGTGCTCGCCCGCAGCCTCGGCATGGAGGTCATCGCCGAGGGCACCGAATCGGAGGACGAGATCGCCCGGCTCCTCGAGTTGGGCTGCAACTACTACCAGGGCAATTTCTTCTCCCCACCGCTGCCCGCCGAGCACTTCGAGGCGCTGATCGCGCGGCCGCTCGCGGCACCGCTGTCGGCCGCCGATTCCTGACCTGGGCTGTCGGGCCCCGCGCCTACAGTTGCCGGTGTGTTCGTCGTCGACGATCGAGTCATCTACAGCGCCTCCGACCTAGCGGCCGCGGCGCGCTGTGAGTATGCCCTGCTGCGTTCGTTCGACGCCCGCCTCGGCCGAGGCCCGGTCGTGTCGGCCGCCGACGAACTGCTGGCCCGCACCGCCGAACTCGGCGGTGAGCACGAGCAGCGGCACCTCGACGAGCTGCGGTCGCGCACTGACGTCGCGATCATCGGCAGGCCCGCCTACACGATGGCCGGCCTGACCGCCGCCGCCGAGTCCACCCTGCGGGCGGTCGCGCAGCGGTCCCCGGTGGTGTACCAGGCCGCGATGTTCGATGGCCGCTTCGTGGGTTTCGCCGACTTCCTGCTGCTCGACGGGGACCGCTACCGGTTGCGCGACACCAAGCTGGCCCGCTCGGTCAGGGTCGAGGCCCTGCTGCAGCTGGCCGCCTACGCCGAGACCCTGGCCGCGGCCGGCGTCGGCGTGCACGACGAGGTCGAACTGGTGCTGGGGGACGGCACCACGATGGCCTACCGCGCCGACGAGTTGCTGCCCGTGTACCGGTCCCGGCGCGCCGAACTGCAGGATCTGCTCGACCGGCACTACGCGGGCGGGGTCGCCGTCAGCTGGGCCGACGACACCGTGCGGGCATGCATGCGCTGCCCGGAGTGCTCGATTCAAGTCCGCGCCCACGACGACCTGCTGCTGGTCGCCAACATGCGGGTGACCCAGCGGGCCCGGCTCCTCGACGCCGGCATCACCACGCTCACCGAGTTGGCCCACCACGACGGACCGGTGCCCGGCCTACCTGCCCGCACCGCCACTGCGCTGACCCGGCAGGCCGCACTGCAGATCACGCCGCGGGCGGACGGCAGGCCGCCCTACGAGGTGGTCGACGCCCAGCCGCTGATGCTGCTGCCCGACCCGGACAAGGGCGACCTGTTCTTCGACTTCGAGGGCGACCCGCTGTGGACCGCCGACGGCCGGGAGTGGGGCCTGGAGTACCTGTTCGGCGTTCTCGGCGCCAAGGACGACTTCACACCGCTGTGGGCGCACGACCGCGCGGCCGAACGCACGGCGCTGGTGGACTTCCTGGCGATGGTGCGCAAGCGGCGCAAGCGTCACCCAAGGATGCACATCTACCACTACGCCGCCTACGAGAAGACCGCGCTGCTGCGGCTGGCCGGCCGCTACGGGGTGGGCGAGGACGAGGTCGACGACCTGCTGCGCGACGGCGTGCTGGTGGACCTCTTCCCGTTGGTGCGCAAGAGCATTCGGGTCGGCACCGAGAACTACAGCCTCAAGTCGCTCGAACCGCTGTACATGGGTTCGGAACTGCGCGCCGGTGACGTCACCACGGCCACCGACTCGATCACCATGTATGCCCGGTACACCCAGTTGCGCGTCGAAGGCCGCGACGACGAGGCGGCCAACGTGCTCAAGGAGATCGAGGACTACAACCGCTACGACTGCCGGTCCACCCGCAGGCTGCGGGACTGGCTGCTGGGCCGCGCCATCGAGTGCGGGGTGCCGCCGTTGGGACCGCAGCCGGGCCGCGACACCGGCCAGGTCGAGGTGGACGACGACGTGGCCCGGACACTGGCCCGTTTCGCCGGCGACGACGTCGACGACCGCACCCCCGAACGGCGCGCGGTGGCGATGATCGCGGCCGCCCGCGGCTATCACCGCCGGGAGGACAAGCCGTTCTGGTGGGGCCACTTCGACCGGCTCAACAGCCCGGTCGACGAATGGTGCGACACGCCAGGGGTATTCCTGGCCGACGAGGCCACCGTCGACGCCGACTGGCACGTGCCGCAGGGTGCCAGGAAGCCGCAGCGCTGGGTGCGGCTGACCGGCTCCCTGGCCGCCGGTGAGCTGACCGGTGAGATGTTCGCGCTGTACGAGCCGCCCACACCGGCCGGATTGTCCGACGACCCGGAGCGGCGGGCCTACGGCGCGGTCACCATCATCGGCTGTGACGACGACGCCGCCCCCACCGAGGTGCTGGTGATGCACCGAGAACCCAAACACGGCGGCACCTTTCATCAGCTGCCCTTCGCGCTGACCCCGGGCGCCCCGTTCCCGACGAAGGCGCTGCGCGAGTCGATCGACGCCTTCGCGACCGAGATCGCGGCCGGGCTGCCCGGCCTGCCACCGTCCGCGGTCGTCGACATCCTGCTGCGCTGCCCGCCCCGCACCCGGGGACCGCTGCCCCGCACGGGCGACTGCGTCGCCGACCTCACCGCCGCGGTCCTGGCCCTGGACTCGTCCTACCTGGCGGTGCACGGCCCGCCCGGCACTGGTAAGACGCACACCGCCGCGCGGGTGATCGCCACACTGGTCAACGGGCACCGCTGGCGCATCGGCGTGGTCGCCCAGTCACATGCCGTGGTGGAGAACCTGTTTCGCGACGTCATCGCGGCCGGCGTCGACCCGGCCCTGGTGGCCAAGAAACCCAGCGGCGCCGGCCCGTGGACCGACATCGACGACAAGGCCTACCCGGACTTCCTCGCCGAGCACGACGGCTGCGTGATCGGCGGCACCGCATGGGATTTCGCGAACGCGAACCGGGTGCCGCCCGGCAGCCTGGACCTGCTGGTGATCGAGGAGGCCGGGCAGTTCTGCCTGGCCAACACCATCGCCGTCGCACCGGCGGCCCGTAACCTGCTGCTGCTCGGCGACCCGCAGCAGCTGCCCCAGGTCAGCCAGGGCCACCATCCCGAACCCGTCGACGCCTCGGCGCTGGGCTGGCTGGTCGACGGCCGGCACACCCTGCCCGACGAGCTCGGCTACTTCCTGGACCGCTCCTACCGGATGCATCCGACGGTGTGCGCGGCGGTGTCGCGGCTGTCCTACGACGGGCGGCTACACCCGGTGTCCGCGACGACGGCGGCACGGCGGCTCGACGGTTTCGAGCCCGGCGTGCACGTGCTGGCCCTCGACCACGACGGAAACTCGACCGAGAGCCCCGATGAGGCCGTCGCGATCGTGGCCGCGATCACCGGACTGCTCGGCGCGGCGTGGACCGACGAGCACGGCACCCGGCCGTTGGACGCCTCCGACGTCCTGGTCGTGACCCCGTACAACGCCCAGGTCGTGCTGCTGCGCCAGCTGCTCGACCGGGCCGGGCTGCACGGGGTGCAGGCCGGAACGGTCGACAAGTTCCAGGGCCGGCAGGCGCCGGTGGTGTTCGTCTCGATGGTGGCGTCCTCGATCGACGACGTGCCGCGCGGAATCTCGTTCCTGCTCAATCGCAATCGGCTCAACGTCGCGGTGAGCCGGGCCAAGTACGCCGCGGTGATCGTGCGCTCGGCGACGCTTACCGAGTACCTGCCCTCCACGCCGGCCGGGCTGGTGGAGTTGGGGGCGTTCCTGGCCCTCTCGGGCGCCGGCGACCGGGACGTGTGATAGACCCACGCCATGAGCGCAACGCTGATCGAACGGCTGCGGGCCATCGTCGGCGGCGCGCAGGTCGTCACCGACCCCGATGTGCTCGAGGGCCGCAGCGTCGACTACACCGGCCGCTACCGGGGCCGGGCCAGCGCGCTGGTGCGGCCCGGTTCGGCCGACGAGGTGGCCGCGGTGCTGCGCGAGTGCCGGGGTGCCGGGGCGTTCGTGACCGTGCAGGGCGGCCGCACCTCGCTGGTGGCCGGCACCGTGCCCGAGCACGACGACGTATTGCTGTCCACCGAACGGCTGACCGGGATCGGCGAGATCGACCCGGTCGAACGGCGGGTCCGGGTGGGCTCCGGCGTGCCGCTGGCCGAGCTGCAGCGCGCGGCCGCCGCGGCGGGTCTGCTGTTCGGGGTGGACCTGGCCGCCCGGGACTCGGCGACCCTCGGCGGCATGGCGTCCACGAACGCCGGCGGCCTGCGCACCGTGCGCTACGGCAACATGGGTGAACAAGTCCTCGGCGTGGATGTGGCCCTGCCCGACGGGTCAGTGGTGCACCGGCACAGCCAGGTGCGCGCCGACAACACCGGCTACGACTTGGCCTCCCTGTTCATCGGCGCCGAGGGCACGCTGGGGGTCATCACCAGTCTGGACCTGCGGCTGCATCCGGTTCCGGCCCACCGGGTGACGGCGGTGTGCGGGTTCAGCACGTTGGAGGCGCTGGTTGCCGCGGGCCGGGTGCTGCGCGACACCGATGCCATTGCGGCGCTGGAGATGATCGACGGGCGTGCGGCCGCCCTGGCCGCCGAGCGGCTGGGTGTTCCGGTGCCGGTCGCCGGCCCGTGGCTGCTGCTGATCGAACTGGCCGGTGACACCGACCTCACCGAGCAACTGGCCGACGCGCTGGACGGCACCGACCTGGCCGGGGAACCCGCGGTGGGCGTCGACGCCGCCGCCCAGCAGCGGCTGTGGCAGGTGCGCGAGTCCACAGCCGAGGTGGTCGGGCTGTTCGGGCCGCCGCTTAAGTTCGATGTCTCACTTCCGCTTTCGGTCATTCCGGCGTTCGCCGCGGACGCCGCCGGACTGGTCGGCGAGCATGCCCCCGAGGCGATCCCGATCCTGTTCGGTCACATCGGGGAGGGCAACCTACACCTCAACGTGCTGCGCTGCGGCGCCGAGCAGGAACACCACCTGTATGCGGCGATGATGAAACTGATTGCCGCCCATGGCGGTAACGTCAGCTCGGAGCACGGCATCGGCAGCCGCAAACGCGCCTACCTCGGCATGTCCCGGGAACCGGCCGACATTGCGGCGATGCGCGCCATCAAGGCGGCCTTCGACCCCACCGGGTACCTCAACCCCGCCGTGCTTTTCGACTGAGGCTCGCCGAAATCGAAGCCGGCGCGGGAAAGTTCGAGTGCGCATCACGCCCGCGTCGATCTCGATGAAGGGGCCTCGATGAAGGGGCTATGCCGTCGGCGGCCGCGGTCGCGGGCGCACCAGCACCGCCTGCTGGATGACACCGACGGCACCGTCGTCGTCGAACAGGGTGCCGACCGTCGTCGCGACCCCGTCCGGGCCGTATCGGGTTTCCGACCGGATGCCGACCCACTCGCCGACCGGCACCCGGTGCACGTGCACGGTCAGGTCGGTGTTGAGGAACGTGTACCGGGTGATGTCGATGCGGCTTCCGATTCCGTTGGCGCAGTCGGCGATCGAGAACAACCGCTGCATCGGGGTCATCGCCTCACCCTTGACCAGGTCGACGATCGGGCGGATCCACGACTCCCCCGCTCCCGGCGCCATCGGTTTGGTCAGCCACAGCCATTCCGTGCTGTGCACGTAGTTGCGGTCGAACTTCTCGGCGAGGTTGCGGTTGAGTCCCCGCTCGCGCGGGGGCAGCGGCGGCACCGGGTCGGCCACCAGCGCGGCGGTGTCCAGCGTCTGGAACCGCCAGCCGCTGGCCCGGGCCACCGGGCGCGCCGCGCCGTCCAGCCCCTGACCGTGTAGCACCGCGCTCACCAACTCGATCTGCTTGCCGCCACGCTCCAGCGTGGCGGTGACCCACAGGTCGCCGTCGGCGGGCACCCCGCCCAGCAGGTCGACCACCACCCGGCTCAATCGGGTGTCGGGGCGCCGCTCGCAGCGCTCCATGGCCCGCACCAGCAGCGCCGACACCGGCCCGCCGTGCTGGATGTGCGACGACCAGGTACTGCGAACCATGTCGGTGGCGCGAAACCGCTCGCCGAGCGGATCGGCCGGGTCGATGAGTTCGTAGTAGCTGTCGGACATGCTCACCTTTCGACGGACGGGAAACCCGCACCGGGCACGTCCACCCGGACGGTCTCGACCCGGGACAACCGCGTGCCGACCAGCTTCGCCGGGTAGGCATCCGAACTGGACACCAGGAACAGGGTGCGGCGGTCCGGGCCGCCCAGCATGCAGGCGATCGCCGCCCGCTCACCGATGTCGATGCGGTCGGTGACGGCACCGCCGGCCCGCACCCGCTGAAACTGGTGCGCCAGCGTCATCGAAGTCCACACCGCGCCCTCGGCGTCCAGGGCGATCCCATCCGGCGGCCCGTCCAGACCACCGGCGAACAACCGGCGTCCGGACAGCCCACCGTCGGCACCGATGTCGTAGGCGGTCAGCCGGCGCGCCGTCGACTCCGCGACGATCAGCGTGCCGCCGTCCGGGGTGATCACCATCCCGTTGGGGAAGTCGAGATCTCCGGCCACCAGCGTCACCGAGTCGTCGGGATCGATACGCACGATCACCCCGCCCTCGCGCGCCTGCGACCCGACGTAGGCGCTGCCGTTCCCGTCGACCACCAGGTCACCCAGGTTGGCCGGCACGATCCCGGCCAGGTCGGCGATCTCGGCCACCGTGTCGCCGTCGTAGCGCAGCACGACCCTGTGCTCTGCTGACACGATGAGCAGTGTGCCGTCGGGGCGGAACCCCAGGCCTGACGGACTGTGCCCCGGTAGCGGCAGCGCGGTCACCGATCCGTTGCGCCCGACGGTGTGGACCGCCTCGCCGAGCATGTCGGAGAACCAGAGCAAACCCTCGAACCACCGGGGACCCTCACCGAAACAGAACCCCTCGGCCAGCGGTGTTCTCCGGAGCGGCTGCGAGCCGGTGACGGTCATCGCGCGCCTTTACAAAACATCGCACAAGTGTCACGCTCCTGGCGTGGCGCTGTCAACGACCCCCACCCCGGCGGGCTGAGAACGTGTGGTGCTACCGCCTCGTCGCGCCCTACACGTTCGAGCGGACGGTGCTGCCCGACCCCGACCCCGGCGACCTCCGGGACGGGCAGGTGCTGCTGCGTTTCCTCGCCGCCGGCATCTGCGGCAGCGACCTACCGGGTTTCCGGGGTGTGCAGGGCCGCCTGCCCGGCGACACCGGCGCACTGGCCGCGGAGATGGCGGGTTTCCCCGTCCACGAGATCGTCGGTGAGGTGGTCGCCACCGCCCATCCCGGCCACCGCGCCGGGGACCGCGTGGTCGGCTGGGCCTCCGGCTTCGACGGCCTGATGGAGTACGTCACCTCCGACGGCGCCGGACTGGCGCCCTACGACGAAGCGCTGACGCCCGCCCACGCCGTCGGCCTGCAACCCCTGGCCTGCATTCTGTATGCCGTGGAACAACTTCCGCCGCTACCCGGCAAGCACGTCGCGGTGATCGGGCAGGGCTCGATCGGCCTGCTGTTCTCCTATGTCGTCAAGGCGTTCGGCGCCGCCCACGTCACCGGCGTGGACCCGATCTACCGCGACGACATCGCCGCGAAGTTCGGCGTCGACACCGTGGTGCGCACCAGCAGTGATCGGTGGATCACCCATCTCTCGCCGCATGACAAGCCCGACATCGTCATCGAGGCGGTCGGCCATCAGGTCGCCACCCTCAACCATGCCGTGGCGGCCGCGGCGTTCGGCGGCACCGTGTTCTACTTCGGCGTGCCCGACGACGACAGCTACCCGATCAGCATGCGCACCATGCTGCGCAACAACCTGACGCTGAAATCGGGTGTCACGATGGATCGCAGGCGGGTGCTGGACGCCGCCGACGCGTTCGCCCGCGAACATCCCGACCTATTCGGCATGTACGTCACCCACACCTTCGGCATCGACGCGGTGCAGGAGGCCTTCGAATTCGCCTGCCGCCCAACACCCGGGCGGGTCAAGATCGCGCTCGCCGGCTCATGACCGACAGCAGGCTGCAGCAGGCGCTGGCGACCAGGCCCCCGGTGTGGGGCGGCTGGATCACCGGCCCGAGCTTCCACGGGCCCGAGGAGTTCGCCCGCGCCGGCTACGACTACGTCGGATTCGACGTCCAGCACGGCTATCTCGACGACGCCGACGTGGCGGTGATCCTGCGGCGGCTCGACCACGTCCCGATCGCGACCGCGGTGCGACTGCCGTCGAATCACCCGGCGCCGATCGGCCGGGTGCTCGACGCCGGAGCCGACGCCGTCATCGTCGCTATGGTCGACACCCCGGAGCAGGCCGCCGCCGCGGTGGCCGCCACCCGATACCCGCCCGACGGTGTGCGCAGCTTCGGGCCGTTGCGGGCCGGCATGGGCCGCGATCCGGCCGAACTGCAGTCCCGGGTCAGCACCTTCGCCATGATCGAGACGGCCGCCGGACTGGCCGCGGTCGAGGAGATCTGTTCGGTGCCGGGACTTTCCGGCATCTACGTCGGCCCGGCCGATCTGGCCATCTCGCTGGGCGTCCCGGTGGCCGAGGCCACCACCGACCCGCGGGCGCTCGACGCGATCGCCCGCGCGCACCGGGCGGCGAGCGCAGCCGGTGTGGTCGCGGGCATCCATGCCGGCAACGGTGCGACCGGAAAGGAACTGGCCGCGTTGGGCTTTCAGCTGATCACACTGGCCGCCGAATCCCACGTGCTGCACCGGGGCGCGGCCGCGCATCTCGACGACGCGGCGGGCCCACGATGAGCCGGGTCGCGCTGGTCACCGGGGCGGCCCGCGGACAGGGCGCGGCGATCGTGGCACGCCTGCGGGCCGACGGCTTCGCGGTGGCCGCGGCCGACCTGCTCGAGATCGACACCGAGGATCCCGATGTGCTCGCGGTCGACCTCGACGTCAGTTCGCCGCCGGAGTGGTCGGCGGCCGTGGCGCGGGTGGTCGCTCACTTCGGTGGGCTCAACGTGCTGGTGAACAACGCCGGTGTGCTGCACCGCGCGCCGCTCGGCGAGGAGACTGCCGAGGGGTTCGAACGCGCCTGGCGGGTCAACACTTTGGGACCGTTCCTCGGTATCACCGCGGTGCTGGAGCACCTGCGCGGCGCGGACGGCGCCGCGATCGTCAACACCTGCAGCACCGGGGCCATCCGGCCGTTTCCCTTCCACGCCGCCTACGGCTCGTCGAAGTGGGCGCTGCGCGGCCTGACCCAGATCGCCGCCGCCGAACTCGCCGGTGACGGCATCCGGGTCAACGCGGTGTTCCCCGGCCCGGTGGAGACACCGATGCTCGACGAGAAGGCCCGCGAGCGGCTGGCCGCGCGCGCCTACACCGGCCGGCTGGGCCGGCCGATGGAGATCGCCGACGCGGTGGCATTTCTGGTGTCCGAGCAGGCGGCCTTCATCACCGGATCGGAACTCGTCGTCGACGGTGGGCAGTGCCTGCAGATCGGGTGACCCCGGGGCCCGACCCGGAGATCGTCCGGCGGCTCGACCCCGCCCTGCACCCGTTCGCCGGGGCACGCAGCGACCTGGCGCGGGAAACCCTTGCCGCGGTGCGGCAGTCGCTCGACGATCGCAGGCGGTCGACGAGCGCGGCCGTCGACACCACCGGCATCGCGATCACCGAGTCCGCCGTGGCCCGCGACGACGGCACCACCGTGCCGGTGCGCATCTATCGCGGCGGCCCCGCGCCGGCGCCGACGGTGATCTACTGCCACGCCGGCGCTTTCGTGCTGGGCAACCTCGACACTGATCATCACCAGTGCGTGACCCTGGCCCGCGGTGCCCGCTGCACCGTCGCCTCCGTCGACTACCGGCTGGCCCCGGAGCATCCGTACCCGGCGGCCCTGCTCGACGCCGCCGCGGTGCTGACGTGGGCCCGGGCCTCGGCCGCCGACATCGGCGTGGATCCGGCCCGGCTGGCGGTCGCCGGGAGCAGTGCGGGAGCGGCGCTGGCCGCCGGGCTGGCCCAGCGCTGCGCCGAGGGCGAGTTGCCCCCGATCGTCGGCGTACTGCTGCATCAGCCGGTGCTCGACGACCGGCCCACGGCCTCGAAGGCGGAGTTCGCGACCACCCCCGGTTTCGACGGGGCCGCCGCGCAGCTGATGTGGCGGCACTACCTGGGCGACACGGCGCCGGATGCGGCATCGGTGCCGGCGCGCAATCACCGATTGATCGACACACCAACCACATTCATCACCTGCTCGGAACTGGACCCGCTGCGCGACGAGGCCGTCGACTACGCCCGTCGGCTGATGCGGTGCGGGGTCCGCACCGATCTGCACGTGTTCGGCGGGACCTGCCACGGCTTCGACTCGCTGCGCCCCGAGTGGGCGGTGAGCCGGGCGCTGTTCACGATGCAGTGTGCGGCACTCGGCCGCTTCTTCGCGTGAAGACCGGCCGCTCTCAGCGGTCGACGAAGATGTCGATGATCGGGCTCGTACCGCCGCCGTAGCGGGACAGATCGGCGACCCCGGCCGCGCGCAGGACATCGGCGTCGATGAGACACTTGCCGTTCACCTCGACGGCAGGCGAGGTGACGATCGCCATGGCCGCGTCGGCCATGATCTCCGGGCGCCGTGACGACGCCAACGCATCCTCGAAGTCCGGCGAGTTGGCCACCGCCGAGGTCGCGATGTAGGTCTCCGGCCACAGGCAGGTGAACCCGATTGCGGCGTTGGCGTATTCCGCCGCCCAGCCCATCGACAACAGGGTCATGCCGTACTTCGACAGCGTGTAGGCCGGATGCGCGCCGAGCCAGTGCGGGGTGAGGTTCAGCGGCGGCGCGATGGTGATCACATGACCGTTGGCCGACGCGCGCAGGTGCGGCAGGCAGGCCTTCGTCAGCAGGAACGTGCCGCGGATGTTGATCTGCTGCATGAGGTCGAACTTCTTCGCCGAGAGCTGCTCGGTGGGCTCGGTGCCGATGGCACTGGCGTTGTTGACACAGATGTCGACCCCGCCGAACTGCTCGACCGCGGTGCCGACGGCACGGGCGACGTCCTCCTCGCTGCGCACGTCGCCCACCACCGCGACGGCCTTACCGCCGGCGGCCTCGATCTCGGCGGCCGCGGTGTAGACCGTGCCGGGCAGCTTCGGATGCGGCTGCGCCGTCTTGGCCAGCAGCACGACGTTGGCGCCGCGGCGGGCCGCGCCCAGCGCGATGGCCAGTCCGATACCCCGGCTGGCCCCCGATATCACCAGCGTGCGGTCGGTGAGCGCGGGTGTCTCGGCCATCGTTCTCCTCGCTGAAAATGCCATTCTCTTTTCGAGAGCATATCCCTCTTGCGAGGAGGGCCGGCAGCAGGTGAGGGGTTAGGAATCCCGGCCCGGGAACAGCAGGGCCCGGCCCACCGCCCCGCCGTTGACCGGCGGTCCGAGCAGCACCGACACGGTGTTGGCCGCGGGGTCGAAGCGCACCAGGGACGTGGTTCCGGCACAACCGACCTGGCCGCGCAGCATCAGCGCGTCGGCCGTCGCGCCGGTGACGACGACGTCGTCCGACACCCCCGGAACCTTGACCCGGGTGGTGTGCCCGTCGGGGGTGAGGCGGGACAGGAACCCGGTGCCGCAGGCACCGGCCGATTGCAGGAACGTTCCGCTCGGCAGCTTCCAGGCGTCCCCGTCGCCGAGGTCGCCCCGGAAGCCCGGATCGTCCCCTTGACCGGAGTTGAGCGCCGTGATCGGCGTGGGCGTGGCGCCGTCCAGCGGCACCTCCCACAACTGGTTCGCCGAGCTTCCGACGGCGGTGCAGTGCGCCAGGATCGACCCCGCGGTCCACCACTTCACCGGTGCGCAGAGCGCCTTCGGCATCGGTGCCGCCAACCTCCGGACCACGGTTCCGTCGTTGTCCAGTACGACGAGGCTGTTGTCGGCCCTGGGCACCAGGTCGTTGTTCAGGTTGGCGGTGCCGAGCACCAGTTGCTTGCCGTCGGGCGATTCCGCGAAGGCGCCGCTGAACTGCCCGGCGCCGCCCAGCTGCTCGGTCGGGTACGTCATCTGCAGATTGCCTTGCAGGTCAACCCGTTTCAGGGTGCCTGGCTCGGCGCCGTTGAAGTGGGTCGAGATCAGCAGCGCGGTGCCGTTGGGCCGGGTGAATCGCGGCTGGCCGACGCCGGACAGCGCGGTCTGCACGCCGGTGTGCAGATCCACCGAGAGCACCGACGATCGGGTGGCGACGAACTGGGTGAACAGCGCGTGGCTGCCGTCACCCGACCAGTCGACCAGATCCATGTTGGCGCCCGGTGCGAACGTGGTGATGGGGTAGCGGTCACCGGCGGGGTCGACCAGGAACAGCGTGCTGCCCGCGTCCTCGCCGGCCGGTTCGCCGGGGGCCTGCTGCTCACCGGGCCGGTGCGGGGTGGCCGGGCTCCACACAGCCAGCGCCCAGCCCGGGCCCACCTTCGACCATGGAACGTCGGCGAGCGTGCCCTCGACACCATGAGCGGCCGCCGGCGTCGCCGGCGCCGAAGCGGCGCTCGACGCGGGTTTCGGCGGGGCGGACTCCTGCCTGGCGGGCGTGGTGGTCGAGGTGGCGCACCCCGCCATACCGACCGCCGCCAGGACCCCGATACCGAGACGCAGATACGTCCCGGCGCTCGAGGCCTGACGGATTCCACGGGTGCGGCGAGACCGGTTCATGCTGTTGCCCTTCGGTGCGTTCAGGACAACAGTGCAGACCCGCGTCGGCGCTACCGATCCCAAATACTGCGGTCAGGGTAGCGCTAGATCGGCGCCGGACAGCCTCGATCGACCGGCCAGTGCGTGCCGGCCGTAGGTTTCGGCATCGTCGTCAGCACCCTCGTCGTCCTCGCGGTAATGCCGCGGCCGATGCGGCGCGGTGCCGTCGCTCAGCCGGTGCCGGCCGTGCGACTCCTCGGTCTCGGCGACCAGATCGGCGCACCCGTCGCGATCTTCCTCGAGATGAAAGCCGTTGTGGCCGAGGCCGACCGGCTCCGGTTCGTGCCACCTGAGTCGGTCGGTGTCGGCCTCCCGGGCATCGTCGACCGGCGGCACGCCGGCGGGACCGACGACGCCATGGTGTTCATCGTGGTACGCGCCGTTGTATCCGCCGGCGTCGTGTTCGAAAACGTTGTATTCAAAGTAGAAGTCGTCGTCCCAACCCTCGTGGACCGGTATCGGGTCGGTCACCGCCTCGGCGGGTGAGAAGCTCGGTCCCTCGATGCGGCGCCGCATCCCCCCGATGAAGAACAGCGCCGCGATCACCCCGAACAGCGCCACGAATGCGGGCAGCAGCAACGACTGCGACAACGCCGCCGCGAACGGCTCGTGCAGGAACCCCGGCAACTCGCGCACCGCCGACTCCTGGGCGGCCGGTCCGCCCGGTCCCGACGGCATCAGGGCGCCGATCCGCTGCGCCATGAACGCCGCCATCCCGGCGCTGCCGAGCACCGAGCCGACCTGGCGGGTGGCGTTGTAGACACCCGAGCCCGCACCGGCCAGCCGCGGCGGCAGGTTGCGGGTGGCGGTCGTCGCCAGTGGCGCCCAGATGAACGCCATGCCAACCCCCATTGCGGTCAGCGGCAACAGCAGCCGCCAGATCGGGGTGGTCGGGGTCATCTCGAACGACAGCCACGTCAGCGCGACGGCCAGGGTGGAGAAGCCGAAGCCGATCAGCGGGCGGGGGTGGGTTCGGTCGATGATCCGGCCGACGAGTGGCGCCAGCACACCGCTGGCGATGGCCATCGGTGCGGTCAGCAGCGCCGACCGGGTCGGGGTCAGCCCGGCCACCGCCTGCGCATAGAACATCACCGGCAACACCATCGCCGTGACGGCGAAGCCGATGACGGCGATGGCGACATTGGAGAGGCTGAAGTCGCGGTCGGCGAAGATCTCCAGCGGGATCAGCGGTTCGTTGCGGTTGATCGACTGCCAGTAGACGAACGCCGCCATGAAGCCCATACCGGCGACGATGACGGCCCAGATCCACGGCGCCCAGTGGTGGCCCTGCCCCTCCTGCAGCCCGAACACGATGAGGAACATGCCGATCCCGGACAGCACCACGCCCGGGATGTCGAAGCGGTGGCTGGTGGTGGGCAGCGCCGGAACCAACCACACCGCAAGGGCCAGACCGATGATGCCGATCGGGACGTTGACGATGAAGATCCATTCCCAGCCGAGGTTGTCGACCAGCACACCCCCGGCCAGCGGCCCGACCAGGGTGGCCACCCCGGCCGTGGCGCCCCACACGCTCAGCGCCACGCCGCGCCGGTCGGCCGGGAAGATGCGGGTGATCGTCGACAGCGTCTGCGGGGTCAGCAGAGCCGCCCCGATCCCCTGCACGACGCGGGCGGCGATCAGCACGCCGATCGAGCCGGCCAGCCCGCACCACAGCGATGACGCCGTGAAGATCGCCAGCCCGGCGATGTAGAGGTTCTTCGGCCCGAACCGGTCCCCGAGCCGGCCGGCAAACAGCAGCGGCACGGCGTAGGCCAGCAGGTAGGCGCTGGTCACCCAGATGACGCTGTCGTAGTCGGTGATGTGCAGCGCGTCCATGATGCTGGGATTGGCGACCGCGACGATCGTCGCGTCCACCAGGATCATGAAGAAGCCGACCATCATGGCCCACAACGCGTTCCAGGGATTAGCGGTCGGCGCGGCCGCCTGGGCCCCGGCGGGCCCGGCCCGCGTCGTCGACGCGCTCATCTCCCCACCCCTGTCTCGGCCGATCCCCTCGACAACGGGCCGAACACCCGATCTCCTACGCCGTGATCCGGCTGCGAACGCAGCAATGGACCCGAGCCTATCGAGCGCGTTGCCGGCGTCGCCACGGAGGGATGGCCCGGGTGAGCGCCGACGACGGGTGATCGCGCCCGGCGTAGGTTGTGTGCAGTGGTCGGGGGATTGGTCCCCGTGGAGAACCGCCCGATATCACGCTCAGGAGGACCCATGCGCTCGGAACGCTTTCGCCCGCTGGTGGATGCGAAAGGCCCCTTCGTCTCCGTCTATTTCGACGATTCCCACGACACCCAGGACGCGGCCGCCCAACTCGACGCCCGGTTGCGCGACGTTCGCAAGCACCTTGAGGAACGGTCCGTCGACGCCGCCGTCATCGAGGCCATCGACGGCGCCGTCCGCGGCGCCCATCCCCCGGTCGGCCGCAGCGGTCGCGCGGTGATCGCGGCCGGCGCCACCGTCGTCGTCGACGAACATCTGATCCGGCCACCCGCCACCACCCTGCTGCGGGTCTCCGAACTGCCGTACCTGATTCCGATCGTCGAGCACGGACATCTGCACACCACCCATCTGGTGGTCGCCGTCGATCACGCCGGGGCCGACATCACCATCCACCGTGCCGGCGCCACCCGCAGCGAGAGCGTGGACGGCGGGGGCCGGCCCGTGCACAAGGCCAAGTCCGCCGAGCACCACGAGTACGGCACCGCGCAGGGCAAGGTCGAGGAGGCCATCCGCAAGAACATCGGCGCGGTGGCCGACCGCATCACCCACCTGGTGGACGACTCCGGGGCCGACCTGGTGTTCATCGAGGGTGAGGCCGGGGCCCGCGCGGAACTGGCCGGCGCCCTGCCGGAGCGGGTGGCCGACAAGGTCGTGCCGTTGCAGGGCGGCGGCCGCGCCGCGGGCACCGACGAGGCCGAGGTGCAGCACGAGATCGGCCAGGAGTTCCTCAAGCGCCGGCTGGCCACCATCGACGACGCGGCGCAGCGGTTCGCAGCCGGCCGCGGGACCGGGCTGGCGGTCGAGGGCCTCGCCGACGTGACGGCGGCCCTGCGCGACGGCGCGGTGGACACCCTGATCGTCGGTGAGCTCGGCGACGCCACCGTGGTCGCGGACGCCGAGCTGGCGATGATCGCCCCCGACGCCGACACCCTTTCGCAGCTGGGTGGGGCGCCGGAGCGGACCCTGCGCGCCGATGAGGCGCTACCGCTGCTCGCGGTGGCCACCGGGGCCGCGCTGGTACGCACCGACGAGCGGCTGAACCCCGCGGACGGGATCGCCGCGGTGCTGCGCTACGCCGAGATGAGCTCCGCGGACTGACCGGCGGTCAGCCGGTGAACTTGCCGCTGCGGATCCGGTCGGCCTCCATCAGGGCCAGCTCCTGCGCGGCGGGGATGACGATCTCCGGGTCCGGGACGAAGTCGACGTCATCGGCGCGGCCCAGGTAGGGCACCGCGTTGAGCATCGCGCGGATCGCGTTGAGCCGGGCCTTGTGCTTGTCCTCGGAGCGCACGATGGTCCAGGGGGCGTCGGCGGTGCTGGTGCGGCGCAGCATGTGGTACTTGGCCTCGGTGAAGTCGTCCCAGTGTTCCTGGGCCTGGACGTCGATCTCGCTGAGCTTCCACTGCCGCAACGGGTCGTCGCGGCGCCGCTCGAACCGGCGGGCCTGCTCCTCCTTGGTGACGCTGAAGTACAGCTTCACCAGGATGGTGCCCTGGCGCACGAGGTCCTTCTCGAAGCCGACCACGCCCTTGAGGAAGTTGCGGTACTCCTCGTCGGTGCAGAACCCGAACACCGGTTCCACCATGGCGCGGTTGTACCAGGACCGGTCGAACAGGACGATCTCCCCGCCGGAGGGGAACTGCGCCACGTAGCGCTGGAAATACCACTGCGTGCGCTGCTCCTCGGTGGGCTTGCCGAGGGCGACCACCCGGTAGTGCTTCTCGTTCATGTAGCGGGTGACCCGCCGGATCGTCCCACCCTTGCCCGCGGCGTCGCGACCCTCGAAGAGCACGATCATCCGGCGGTTCTCGTCCTCCAGGTAGCGCTGCAGCTTGAGCAACTCCACCTGGTAGGGCTTGAGCTCTTCTTCCTCGCGGACACTCCGGGGTACGGCCATGGCGCACATTCTTACAACACCGGGCCGCCGCACAGGACCCAGACGCCGGGATCGGAGCCTAGGCCGGCACGACGCCGTCGCCGCGGCCGCGGCCCGAGGACCCCGAAGCCAGCGACGCCGCCAGCGCGATCGCGACGCCGGCCATCATCACCACCGACAGTGCGATCTCGTTGTTGCCGAGCAGCCCCACGACCGGGGCGATCGCGGCACCCAAACCGAACTGGGCGGCCCCCAGCAGGGCCGCGGCGGTACCGGCGGCCTCGTGGTGGCGCGACAGGGCGACGGCGGGCGCGTTGGGGATGACGAAGCCGAGCATGGCCAGCATCGTCCACACCGGCAGCAGGAAGCCGAGCAGACCGCCGGCGTGGCTGAAGGCCAGCGCGACGAACACCGCCCCGGCCACCGTCGCCGCCGCCAGCGCCCACACCACGAGGCGCTGTGGGGTGAACCGGCGCAGCAGCACCACGTTGAGCTGGGTGGCGCCGATCAGTGCGATCGCGCCCGCGGCGAAGACCAGCGCGAAGCTCTGCTGGTCCAGGCCGTGGCTGCCCTGCAGCACGAACGACGCACCGGAGATGTAGGCGAACAGCCCCGACATCGCCAGCGCAGCCACCAGCACCAGGACCACGAACCGCAGATCGGCGAGCAGCTGCACATAGGTGGCCGCGATCGAGCGCACGCGCAGCGGGCGGCGGTGCGCCGGCGGCAGGGTCTCGGGCAGCATCAGGGCACCCAGCGCCAGCAACCCGCCGGCCAGCACGATCAGCACCGCGAACACCCAGTGCCAGCTCGCGTGCAGCAGCACCGCCGCACCCAGCGAGGGCGCGACGATCGGAGCCACCCCGAGGATTAGCATCAGCCGCGACATCACCGTCGCGGCCGCGGAGTCGCTGAACAGGTCGCCGACCACCGCCACCGCCACCACCATCGCCGCGGCCGCGCCGACGCCCTGCAGCCCGCGGGCGATCGCCAGCATCCCGATGTCCGGCGAGACCAGGCACAGCAGCGAGGCCAGCATGTGCAGCACGATCCCGGCCAGCAGCGGCCGCCGGCGCCCCAGCGAATCCGACAGCGGGCCGACGACGAGCTGCCCGAGGGCAAGACCGGCCAGCGTGCCGGTCAGCGTCAGCTGCGCCACCGAGGAGGACACCCCGAGTTCGTCGGCGATACGCGGCAGGGCGGGCAGATACATGTCGATGGTGAGCGGGCCCAGCGCCACCATGGCGCCCAGCACCAGGATCATCCGGCGCCGCGACGGGACCACCGCCGTGGCGCCGGTGGTGATCGCGGGGCCGATGCTCACAGGCGGCGATGTTGCCATGCCCACCGTCAGCACCGTGCCGTGATTATTTGTTCCTGCCGCGGCTACCCGGGCTGGGGTGATCGGGGTCACGGCGGGGCACGATCCGGGGGGTCCCGTTCGTTAGCCTGAGGTCACGCCGGAACCGCCGGGTCCGCGACATCGAACCCCCCAGGGGAGGCACCTCATGAAGCTGCGTCGCAAGGACGATCGGTTGCCCGCCGTGCCCGAGGATGACGCCACCATGTCGGCCCGGGTGCTCTCGCAGATCATCGAGCGCAGCACCCGGGCCCAGGCCCCGGCGGTCAAGGCCGCGGTCGCGCGGCTGCGCCGCTCGCACCCCGAGGCGAGCCCGCCCGAGATCGTCACCAAGCTGGAGAAGCGCTACCTGGCCGCGGTGATGGCCAGCGGCGCCGCCGTCGGCTCGGCGGCGGCGTTCCCCGGCATCGGCACGCTGGCGGCGCTGTCGGCGGTGGCCGGCGAGACGCTGGTCTTCCTGGAGGCGACGGCGGTGTTCGCGCTGGCCGTCGCCGAGGTACACGGCATCCCGCTCGAGCACCGCGAGCGGCGGCGCGCCCTGGTGCTCGCCGTGCTGGTCGGTGATGAGAGCAAGGGCGCGATCGCCGATCTGATCGGCCCCGGGCGCACCAACGGGGCCTGGCTGGCCGAGGGCGCGGAGATGTTGCCGCTGCCGCTGGTGTCACAGCTGAACACCCGGCTGATGCGGTACTTCGTCAAGCGCTACACGATCAAGCGCAGCGCGATGGCGCTGGGCAAGATGCTGCCGGTCGGGATCGGTGCCGCGGTCGGCGGCGGCGGCAATCGCATGATGGGCAAGAAGATCGTGAACAACGCCCGCAAGGCGTTCGGGCCCGCGCCCGCGCGCTGGCCCGTGCAGCTCCACCTGTTGCCCGCGGTCGAGAACGGGAACTAGCCGAACCGTCGGTTGTCGACGCCGTTCGGGCGGTGTGTTCCGCATGGGGCTGAGCTGCTTCGGGAACACCGAAGAAGCGATAGCCTTTTAGGCGGCGGCCGGGGCGTCGCGAACGAGGATGAGGCAAGCGGTCCGCGCTGGCTTGCCGGGTAGAGGAATCGAGGCGAGTACCTGCCGTGAGCAGTACCAGTTCACCCTTCGGCCAGAACGAGTGGCTTGTCGAGGAGATGTACCGCAAGTTCCGCGACGACCCGTCGTCGGTCGACGAGAGCTGGCACGAGTTCCTCGTCGACTACAACCCGGAACCGACCACCGACACGGCCGCCGCCGGTAACGGAACCCCGACCGCCCCCGCCCCGCGAGCCGCCACACCGGCCCCGGTGTCACCGGCCGAACCGGCCCCGGCCCCCGCCCCGGCCAAACCGGCGCCGCCGGCCAAGACCCCGCCGACGAGCAACGGCGCCGGCGCGCAGCTCGACACCCCGGCCAAGGCCGCCCCCGCCGCCCCGCAGGGCGAGGCGACCGAGGAGTCGCAGGTGCTGCGCGGCGCCGCGGCCGCGGTCGTCAAGAACATGAACACGTCGCTGGAGATCCCGACGGCGACCAGCGTCCGGGCCATCCCGGCCAAGCTGATGATCGACAACCGCATCGTCATCAACAACCACCTCAAGCGCACCCGCGGCGGCAAGGTGTCGTTCACCCACCTGCTCGGCTACGCGATCGTGCAGGCGGTCAAGAAGTTCCCCAACATGAACCGGCACTATGCCGAGATCGACGGCAAGCCCAACGCGATCACCCCCGCGCACACCAATCTGGGCCTGGCCATCGATCTGCCGGGCAAGGACGGCAAGCGCTCGCTGGTGGTCGCGGCCATCAAGAACTGCGAGACCATGCGGTTCGGTCAGTTCATCGCCGCCTACGAGGACATCGTCCGGCGCGCCCGCGACGGCAAGCTCACGGCCGAGGACTTCGCCGGGGTGACGATCTCGCTGACCAACCCGGGCACCATCGGCACCGTGCACTCGGTGCCGCGGCTGATGGCCGGGCAGGGCGCGATCATCGGCGCCGGCGCCATGGAGTACCCGGCCGAGTTCCAGGGCGCCAGCGAGGAACGCATCGCCGAGCTCGGCATCGGAAAGCTCATCACCCTCACGTCGACCTACGACCATCGCATCATCCAGGGCGCGGAGTCCGGCGACTTCCTGCGGACCATCCACGAACTGCTGCTGAGTGACGACTTCTTCGACGAGATCTTCTTCGAACTCGGCATCCCCTACGAGCCGGTGCGCTGGCGCATCGACAACCCCGACTCGATCGTCGACAAGAACGCCCGGGTCATCGAGCTGATCGCGGCCTACCGCAACCGCGGGCACCTGATGGCCGACATCGACCCGCTGCGGCTGGACAAGACCCGGTTCCGGATGCACCCGGACCTCGACGTGAACACCCACGGGCTGACCCTGTGGGACCTCGACCGGGTGTTCAAGGTGGAGGGGTTCGCCGGCCAGGAGTACAAGAAGCTGCGCGACGTGCTCGGGCTGCTGCGCGACGCCTACTGCCGGCACATCGGCGTGGAGTACACCCACATCCTCGAACCCGAGCAGCAGAAGTGGCTGCAGGAGCGCATCGAGGTCAAGCACGACAAGCCCACCGTCGCGCAGCAGAAGTACATCCTGAGCAAGCTGAACGCCGCCGAGGCATTCGAGACCTTCCTACAGACGAAATACGTTGGTCAGAAGCGCTTTTCGCTCGAAGGCGCGGAAACCGTCATCCCGATGATGGACGCCGTGATCGACCAGGCCGCCGAACACGCCCTCGACGAGGTCGTCATCGGCATGCCGCACCGCGGCCGGCTCAACGTGCTCGCCAACATCGTCGGCAAGCCCTACTCGCAGATCTTCAGCGAGTTCGAGGGCAACCTGAACCCGTCGCAGGCGCACGGCTCCGGTGACGTGAAGTATCACCTGGGCGCGTCCGGCGACTACATCCAGATGTTCGGCGACAACGACATCGCGGTCTCGCTGACCGCCAACCCGTCACACCTGGAGGCCGTCGACCCGGTGCTGGAGGGCCTGGTGCGTGCGAAGCAGGACCTGCTGGACAAGGGTGACGGCGAGAACGGGTTCACCATCGTGCCGCTGATGCTGCACGGCGACGCGGCCTTCGCCGGTCAGGGTGTGGTGGCCGAGACACTGAACCTGGCGCTGCTGCGCGGGTACCGCACCGGCGGCACGATCCACATCATCGTCAACAACCAGATCGGGTTCACCACCGCACCGGAGAACTCGCGGTCCTCGGAGTACTGCACCGACGTGGCCAAGATGGTCGGCGCCCCGATCTTCCACGTCAACGGCGACGACCCGGAGGCGTGCGTGTGGGTGGCGCGGCTCGCGATGGACTTCCGCCAGCAGTTCAAGAAGGACGTCATCATCGACATGCTGTGCTACCGCCGTCGCGGGCACAACGAGGGCGACGACCCGTCGATGACCCAGCCCGCGATGTACGACGTGATCGACACCAAGCGCGGGGTGCGCAAGTCCTACACCGAATCCCTGATCGGCCGCGGCGACATCTCGATGAAGGAGGCCGAGGACGCCCTGCGCGACTACCAGGGCCAGCTGGAGCGGGTGTTCAACGAGGTCCGCGATCTGGAGAAGCACGAGGTCGAGCCCAGCGAGTCGGTTGAGGCCGACCAGATGATCCCGCGCGGCATGACCACCGCGGTGGACAAGTCGCTGCTGGCCCGCATCGGCGATGCGCACCTGGCGTTCCCGGACGGCTTCACGGTGCACCCGCGGGTCAAGCCGGTGCTGGAGAAGCGCCGCGAGATGGCCTACGAGGGCAAGGTGGACTGGGCGTTCGGCGAGTTGCTGGCGCTGGGCTCCTTCCTGGCCGAGGGCAAGCTGATCCGGTTGTCCGGCCAGGACACCCGGCGCGGCACCTTCACCCAGCGGCACTCGGTGATCATCGACCGCAAGACCGGCGAGGAGTTCACCCCGCTGCAGCTGCTGACCATCAACCCCGACGGCACGCCCACCGGCGGCCGGTTCCTGGTGTACGACTCGGCGCTGTCGGAGTACGCGGCCGTCGGCTTCGAATACGGCTACTCCGTCGGCAACCAGGACGCCCTGGTGATGTGGGAGGCGCAGTTCGGCGACTTCGTCAACGGCGCGCAGTCGATCATCGACGAGTTCATCAGCTCCGGCGAGGCCAAGTGGGGACAGCTCTCCGATGTGGTGCTGCTGCTGCCGCACGGCCACGAAGGGCAGGGCCCGGACCACACCTCGGGTCGGATCGAACGCTTCCTGCAGCTGTGGGCCGAGGGGTCGATGACCATCGCGATGCCGTCCACCCCGGCGAACTACTTCCACCTGCTGCGCCGGCACGGCCTCGACGGGGTGCACCGCCCGTTGATCGTGTTCACCCCGAAGTCGATGCTGCGCAACAAGGCCGCGGTGAGCGACATCCGGGACTTCACCGAACAGAAGTTCCGCTCGATCCTCGAGGAGCCCACCTACACCGACGGCGACGGCGACCGCGGCAAGGTCACCCGAATCCTGTTGACCAGCGGGAAGATCTACTACGAGTTGGCGGCGCGCAAGGAAAAGGACAACCGCGACGACGTCGCGATCGTCCGGGTCGAGCAGCTGGCGCCGCTGCCCAAGCGGCGGCTGGCCAACACCCTGGACTCCTACCCGAACGCGAGGGAGTTCTTCTGGGTTCAGGAGGAACCGGCCAACCAGGGTGCCTGGCCGACGTTCGGGCTGACGCTGCCCGAGTTGCTGCCGGAGAAGCTGACCGGGATCAAGCGGATCTCCCGGCGGGCCATGTCGGCGCCGTCGTCGGGGTCGTCGAAGGTGCACGCCGTCGAACAGCAGGAGATCATCGACGAGGCGTTCGGCTAGAAGTGCGCGAGTGTGGGGGTTATGCACTCCAAATCGAGGATTTGCGTGCATAGGGCCCACAGTCGGGGGCTAGAAGCCGCGGAAGCGGTTAGTTACCGAAGCCGCCGAGGTTGCCCAGGCCGCTCAGCATCGGCAGCGGAATCGGCGACTGGCCGTTGGCCATCGAGTTGATCGCGGCGGGGCAGAACATCGAGATCGCCGCACCGGCGAACATGCTGCCCGGCAGAGGTTGGCCGAGGCCGTCCGAGGCCTGGGCGGCCGCGTCGGCGACCTGCTGACCCGGTTCGGCGAGCATCGGGCAGACGGACTGGGCGAACTCCGCCGCGTCGGCGGGATCGACATTGCCCGGATCGATATTGCCCAGGCCCAGGGAGTCCAGGTTGCCGCCGGTGGTGTCGTCGGTGGTCGGGTCGGCGCCGGCGGGGGCGGCGAACATGGCCGCACCGGCAATCAGGCCGGCGGTCACCAGTCCGGCGCTCGTCATACGGGAAAACATCATGATCATCCCATCGTAGGCGATCGCCCCGTCGTTAGCCGCCGCAGGCGGACCGGCTAACGTGAGCCGCATTCGACACCCGTCCAACAAATCGCGAGGAGCGTCATGCAGGGGTTCGCCGGGAAGGTAGCGGTCGTCACCGGGGCCGGGTCGGGCATCGGCCAGGCACTGGCCGTCGAACTGGGCCGCTCGGGGGCCAAGGTGGCCATCAGCGACGTAGACACCGAGGGCCTCGCGGTCACCGAGGAACGACTCAAGGCGATCGGCGCCCCGGTCAAGGCCGACCGCCTCAACGTCACCGAGCGGGAGGCCTTCGCCGCCTACGCCGACGCCGTCAAGGAGCACTTCGGCAAGGTCAACCAGATCTACAACAACGCGGGCATCGCGTTCTCCGGCGATGTCGAGGTCAGCCAGTTCAAGGACATCGAGCGGGTGATGGACGTCGACTTCTGGGGTGTGGTCAACGGCACCAAGGTGTTCCTCCCCTACCTGATCGAGTCAGGCGACGGGCACGTCATCAACATCTCCAGCATCTTCGGGGTGTTCTCGGTGCCCGGGCAGGCCGCCTACAACTCGGCGAAGTTCGCGGTGCGCGGGTTCACCGAGGCGCTGCGCCAGGAGATGCTGCTGGCCAACCATCCGGTGAAGGTCACCACGGTGCATCCCGGCGGCATCCAGACCGCCATCGCGCGCAACGCCACGGTGGCCGAAGGCCTGGACCAGGCGGCCCTGGCGCAGTCCTTCGACAAACTGGCCCGCACGACACCGGAACGGGCGGCGCAGATCATCCTCGACGGCGTCAGCAAGAACCGGGCACGGGTCCTGGTCGGCGCCGACGCGAAGATCCTCGATGCGATCGTGCGCATCACCGGTTCGGGCTACCAGCGGCTGTTCTCGGCCATCCTGCCCAGGATCGCTCCGCCGAGTCGCTGAAAAGGCTCAGCGCCCCAGCGGGTGCGCCGAGAGCCAACCCTCGGCCGCCGCCTGCGGGTCCGCCCCGGCCGCGACCTGACGGCGCATATCGACCAGCGCCTCGGTGTCCAGCACACCGGCGACCTCGTTGATGGCACGTACTTGAAGATCACCGAGTTCGTTTCTGCGGAACAGCGGCACCACGTTTTGGGCCTGGATCAGCGCGGGCTTGCGATCGGCGAGCACGACGACTTCGGCGGGCACCTCGGTGGCGGCTGTGGCGGTCCAGGCCGCGGTGATCTCGCCGCCGCGCAGGGCCGCGAACATTGTTGCCTCGTCCGCGAATTCGCGAACCGGCGGCAGCGTGCAGGTGCCGACGGCGCCGGGCAGGCCGCGGACGCCGCGTACCGCACCCACCCGCAGTCCGTCACAGTGCCGAACCAGTGCGGTGAGATCCCTGCTCCCCCAAGCCCGCGCGGTGGCATCGGTAACGCTCAACGCGGGCTTGTCCTCGGCGGCGGTGGCGTAGTCACCCGCGCCGACGCCTTCCGGCAGCGCACCGACCATGGCCCGGTACACCTGGCTGTCCGACCGGGCGGCCGATCCTGGTGCGAAGCGCTGCAGGAACCGGCCGGTGAAACCGGGCACCACGCTGACCGCGCCGGAATCCATTGCGCCCAGCGGATCCTCGGAAACATCGACGCGCGCAGCGGTGCCGTAGGACCGCAGCGCCGCGGCGTAAACCTGCGCCAGCAGGACACTCTCCGGCTCGGCCGTGGCACCCACCGCCAGCGACGGGCCCTTTCCGCCCGCACCGCACGCGGTGACCAGCACCACCAGCAGTCCGACTACGAGCCGGCGAATCATCGTCGGCATCAGCGGGTTTCGCTCAGACGACCGGATCGGCGGCAGCGGCGACGGCCGCGGCCACGGCCGGCCCGACCCGCGGGTCCAGCGGGCTGGGAACGATGTACTCGGGTCCGAGGTCGTCGCCGGTCACCGAAAAGATCGCCTCGGCCGCGGCGACCTTCATCTTCTCGGTGATCCGCCGCGCACCGGCGTCCAGGGCGCCGCGGAACACGCCCGGGAAGGCCAGCACGTTGTTGATCTGGTTGGGGAAGTCGCTACGTCCGGTGGCCACGATGGCGGCGTACTTCTTGGCCACCTCCGGGTGGATCTCCGGGTCCGGATTCGACATCGCGAAGACCAGGCCGTTGGGCGCCATGGTGGCGATGAGCTCCTCGGGCACGACACCGGCCGAGACACCCATGAACATGTCCGCGCCGGCGAGCGCCTCGGCCATGCCGCCCTTGAGCCCCTCGGGGTTGGTACGCCCGGCCAGTTCGGCCTTGAACGGGTTGAGGTCGTCGCGACCGGTGTGCACGATGCCCTGCGAGTCCAGCACGGTGATGTCGGTGACGCCGCCGGCCAGCAGGATGTTGGCGCACGCGACACCGGCGGCGCCCGCCCCGGAGATCACCACCTTCAGCGAGCTCATGTCGCGGTCGAGCACCTTGGTGGCGCCGAGCATCGCGGCGAGCACCACGATCGCGGTGCCATGCTGGTCGTCGTGCATGACCGGGCAGTCCAGCGCCTCGATGGCCCGGCGCTCGATCTCGAAACAACGCGGGGCGGAGATGTCCTCGAGGTTGACCGCGCCGAACGTCGGGCGCAGCCGGATCAGCGTCTCGATGATCTCGTCGGGATCCTTGGTGTCCAGCACGATCGGGATTGAGTTCAGCCCGCCGAAGGTCTTGAACAGCGCGGCCTTGCCCTCCATCACCGGCAGCGAGGCGGCCGGGCCGATATCGCCGAGGCCGAGCACCGCGGTGCCGTCGCTGACCACCGCCACCAGCCGGTTGGCCCAGGTGTAGCGAGCGGCCAGGGTGTGGTCGGCCGCGATGGCGCGGCTCACCTGGGCGACGCCCGGGGTGTAGGCGATCGAGAGCGCGCGCTGGGTGTCCAGCGGCGACTTCAGCTCTATGTTGAGCTTGCCGCCGTGATGAGCGGCGAAGATCTCCTCGTCGTCGATGACGAGGTGGGGGGTACGCACCGTTTCAGACACCCGGCTAGGGTACTCGACCGCCCTCGGCGTGAAATCCCCCGATCAGGCTACCGGCGCGTAGCATTTCCGGTCGGGCCCCGCAGGGCCTGACCCGCAGGTGAGGGGAGGTCACGGCCATGCCGTCGTTCCGGGCGCTGCCACCGTCCCTGTTGGGTTCGCACCGTGGCCGCGCCGCCACCGAGGAGGCCAGCGCCAAACGCATCCACGTGCCGGTCGCCCGGGCCACCGTGGACTGCGCGATCTATGTCGACGGCTCCCGGCAGCCGGGCAAGTACACCCACGCCGCCGCGCTGGACCGGGTGCACGAACTGGAGGCCGGCGGGCAGAAGGCCTTCGTCTGGATCGGTCTGCACGAACCGGACGAGCATCAGATGGAAGCGGTCGCCGAGGTGTTCGGCCTGCACCCGCTGGCCGTCGAGGATGCCGTCCATGCCCATCAGCGCCCCAAGGTGGAGCGCTACGACGACACCCTGTTCCTGGTGCTCAAGACGGTGAAGTACGTCCCGCACGAGTCGGTGGCCCTGGCCCGGGAGATCGTCGAGACCGGCGAGATCATGGTCTTCGTCGGCGGCGACTTCGTGGTGACGGTGCGCCACGGCGACCACACCGGCCTGGCCGGGTTGCGCCGGACCCTCGAAGAGGAACATCAGCAGCTGGCGCTGGGTCCGTATGCGGTGATGCACGCGATCGCCGATCACGTCGTGGACTCCTACCGTGAGGTCTCCGAGCTGATGGAGCACGACATCGACATCATCGAGTCGGAGACGTTCTCACCCACCAGCGAGACCGACATCGAACCGATCTACATGCTCAAGCGCGAGGTCGTCGAATTGCGCAGGGCGGTCTCGCCGCTCACCGTCGCGCTGGGCCGGTTCAATACCGACTTCAAAGACCTAATGTCCAAAGAGGTGCTGCGCTACATGCGCGACGTCCTCGATCACCAGACCCAGGCCGCCGACCGCATCGCCAGTTACGACGAGATGTTGTCCTCACTGGTGCAGGCCGCGCTGGCCAAGGTCGGCATGCAGCAGAACGTCGACATGCGCAAGATCTCGGCCTGGGTGGCGATCGCCGCGGTCCCGACGATGATCGCCGGCATCTACGGGATGAACTTCGAGAACATGCCCGAATTGTCCTGGGAGTGGGGCTATCCCGCGGTGCTGACGCTGATGGTGACGGTGTGCGGGTTCCTGTACTTCACCTTCCGCCGCAACAACTGGCTCTGACTACTGGGGCCGCGCGGCCCGCCGATTCGGATCCGACACGTCGACGCCGTCGTCGAGCCAGGCCTGCCGCATCGCGTCAGCACCCTTGAGTCGCACCCACGCCGCCTCGGTCGGGGTGATCGGCACGGCCGACAAGAACCGGACCGCCTCCCGCGGCGCCGGCAACGTCAGGTCCGGGATGTCGGATCCGCCGAGCAGCACGGCGGTGAACGCAGCCGCCTCCCACAGCGGTGCGGACAGGTCCACCAGCGCGTCGGGCACCAGCACCACGCCCTCGACGGCGGGTGTCGCGGCGATCACCGCCAGGCTGCGGGCCAGGCCCGGGGTGGTTGCGCTGCCGCGCAAGGTCATCACGATCTCGGCCCGGGGACCCCGCAGTGGGTCGGCTGCGATCGAGGCCGGATCGGTCATCGGGTGGCGTGAACAGCCAAGGGAGACATAGCGGGCGACGCCGTCGGGGTCCGGGCCGAACCGCATCACATCCATGCGTTCGACGCCGAGGAACGTCACGCTCGCGGTATCGGGCTCCGCATCGATCCCGGCCTGGCTGAAATGCCCGCGCACATGGTCCCGGACGGCATCAAGGGGTGCGCTCACCTCAGCGGGCGGGCGGGACGGTGAGGTTCACTCCGCTGTCGGCGTCGAAGATGTGCAACTTGGCGGTGTCGAGCGCCAACTCGACCGACTGCCCCTTGGCCGCCTTCGAATCGGCGGAAAGCCTTGCCACGAACTCGTTCTCACCCGCGCCCGACTCCGCGGCCAACTCGGCCAGCTGGGCGGAACGCGCGCCGGCACCGGAGGTGGCGAAGTAGACGTACTTGTCCGCGCCCAGCGACTCGACGATGTCGACCTTGGTTTCGAAGGTCAGCGCGCGGATGCGTTCGTAGCCGTCGATCAGCGTGGCGTCCTCGAAGTGCTCGGGGCGAACGCCGGCAATGACGTTGGCGGGCGCGGGATGCCGCCGGACCACCTCGAGAACCTCCGGCGGCAGCGTCACTTCGCCGAACGGCAGCGTGAGGCCGACCTCGGTCAACGTGGCCGGGAAGAAGTTCATCGCCGGCGAGCCGATGAAGCCCGCCACGAACAGGTTGGCCGGTCGCTCGTAGAGCTCCTCCGGGGTTCCGATCTGCTGGGCCTCACCGCCGCGCAGCACCACGACCCGGTCCCCGAGCGTCATCGCCTCGGTCTGGTCGTGGGTGACGTAGACGGTGGTGGTGCCCAGCCGGTTCTGCAGCCGGGCGATCTCGCCGCGCATCTGCACCCGCAGCTTGGCGTCGAGATTGGAGAGCGGCTCGTCCATCAGGAACGCCTTGGGGTTGCGCACGATCGCGCGTCCCATCGCCACCCGCTGGCGCTGACCACCCGACAGCTGCGAGGGTTTGCGGTCCAGAAACTCGCTCAGGTCAAGGATTCTCGCCGTCTCGTCGACCTTCGCGGCGATCTCGGCCTTGTTCATCTTGGCCAGGGTCAGGGGGAAGGCGATGTTCTGGCGCACCGTCATGTGCGGGTAGAGCGCGTAGGACTGGAACACCATGGCGATGTCGCGATCGCGGGGAGCCTTCTCGTTGACCCGGTCGCCACCGATACGCAGTTCCCCGGAGGTGATGTCCTCGAGGCCGGCGATCATGTTCAGCGTCGTGGACTTTCCGCAGCCGGACGGTCCGACCAGGATGACGAACTCACCGTCGGCGATGGTCAGGCTCAGGTCCTTCACCGCGACGGATCCGTCGGGGTAACTCTTGGTCACGTGATCCAGCACGATGTCGGCCATAAAGCCCCGCTAACCCTTCACCGCGCCGGACGTGAGCCCGGCGACGATCCGTCGTTGGAAGATGAGAACGAACACGATGATCGGGATGGTGATCACCATCGCGCCCGCGGCGATCGAACCGGTCGGCTCCTCGAACTGCGAACTGCCGGTGAAGTTCGCGATCGCCACCGGGGCGGTGATCGCCGCCTCGGTCGCCGTCAGTGACAGCGCCAACAGCAGGTCGTTCCAGGCGAAGATGAACACCAGGATGGCCGCCGTCACGATCCCCGGCGCCGCCAACGGTGCGATCACCCGGCGAAATGCCTGCGCCGGGGTGGCGCCGTCCATCTTGGCGGCCTTCTCCAGATCCCACGGGATCTCCCGGAAGAACGCCGAGAGCGTGTAGATCGCCAGTGGCAGCGCGAAGGTGATGTACGGGATGATCAGCCCAGGCCAGGTGTCGAACAGCCCGATTCGGCGCTCGATGTTGAACAGCGGTGTCACCAAGGAGATCTGGGGGAACATCGCGATCAGTAGCGCGGCGCCGATGAGCGCCTTCTTCCCGGTGAAGTCGAGCCGGGCCACCGCGTAGGCGGCCATCCCGCCGATCACCACCGCGATCACCGTCGTGATCAGGCCGATGCCGATGGAGTTGACCAGCGCGGAACTGAACACGTTGCCGGTGAAGATGCCCTTGTAGTTGTCGAAGGTGACCTGCGCGGGAATCAGCTTGCCGTCCTTGACCGTTGAGGTCGGCTTTAGCGACAGGCTCAGGATCCACAACACCGGGAACAGCGCATACACCACGACCAGGACGTTAATTACCGTCCAGCTCACGTTGCGGCGGGCCCCGATCCGATCGGACATCTACCGCACCTCGCCCTCGGCGCCGGGCGCCGAGGCGCCGAACAGCTTGACGTAGATGAACGCGATGACCGCCACCGACAGGAACACCAGCACGCTGATCGCCGAGCCAAGCCCGATGTTGAAGGCCTTGAACAGGTTGTCGTAGCCCAGGATCGACACCGAGGCGGTGTCGTTGGCCCCGCCGGTGAGCACGTAGATGTTGTCGAAGATGCGGAAGGCGTCCAGGGTGCGGAACAGCAGCGCCACCAGGATCGCCGGCTTGATCAGCGGCAGCGTCACCTTCACCAGCCGCTGCCAGGGACCGGCGCCGTCGACCTGGGCGGCCTTGAGCAGGTCCTCGGGCACCAAGGCCAGACCGGCCAGCAGCAGCAGGGCCATGAACGGTGTGGTCTTCCACACCTCGGCCAGGATGATGACGGCCAGCGACGGAATCTGTTGGGTCAGCGGCGCACTGCCGTCGGGCAGCAGATTGGCCAGATACCCGGTGCCCGGCGTCCACGCGTAGTACCAGCTGTAGGAGGCGGCCACGGTGACGATCCCGTACGGAACGAGGATCGCGGTGCGCACCACACCCTTGCCGAAGATGGTGCGGTGCATGACCAACGCCAGGGCCATGCCGAGCACGAACTCGATGGCCACCGAGATCACCGTGATCACCACGGTGATGACGAACGCCGTCCACCAGTACTTGTCGGTGAGGATCGTCGAATAGTTCTCGAACCAGACGAACCTGGTGTCCGCCGGGCTGGCCAGGTTGTAGCGCTGCAGGCTGAGCCAGAAGGCGTAGAGGATCGGATAGGCCGTCACGGCGAGCATCAGGATGACGGCGGGGGCGATCAGCAGGTAGGCGAGCCGGCGTTGCGCGCGGCGGTCGTCGGTTCGGGCCGCAGCATCGGCCGGAGTGCGCGGGCCCGCGGTCGTGGCGGTCACGGGATCAGCCCCTTCCCGTCGATCGCCTTCTGCACCTGATCGGTGAGCTCGTCGGCGGTCTTCTCCGGGTCGATCCGGGTGATCGGCGCCAGCGTCGCCGAGATCCGAGTGGACACCGCCTGATAGTTGGGGGTCGCCGGGCGCACCGCGGCGTTGGTCAACTGGTCGCGGATGATGGCGTACTGGGGGTACTTCTGCTGGAACGCCGGATCGGAGTACAGCGACGCGCGCACGGCGGGCAGGCCGCCCTCGATCGAGGTGTACTTCTGGTTCTCGACATCGCGGATGCAGCGCACCGCCTCGAAAGCCTCGGCGCGGTGGCGCGTCGTCGGGGCTACCGCGAGATTGAGCCCGCCGAGGGTGACCCGCGCCGGTTGGTCCGGTGTCACACCGGGATAGGGCGCGAAGCCGAATACCTCCTTGGCGGCGTCGAAGGCGATGCCGAACTGCGCGTCGGTGGGGCTGAAGGTCCCGCTATCGTTGATGCTGCCCGCCAGTTCCGGCCTCTCGTTGAGCGGCAGGAACGGCACACCGCCCTTGACCGAGTTCTCCAACATCGAGGCGAACACGAAGGGCCAGTTGACCTCCAGCGCCGCCTTGCCCTGCTCGAGGGCCAGTCGCGCGGTGCCCTCGTCGGTCTGGGTGACCGACGGATCCGCACCCGGGGCGGTGGCCACCGCCTTGATGATCTGCAACGCCTTGACCGTCGCCGCCCGGTGCTCCGGGGTGTCGGTCAGGGTGACACGCTTGCCGTCGCCGGAAAGCACCTGTCCCCCAGCGCTTTCCAGCAGGGTGTTGAACCACACCACCAAGCCCTCGTACTGCTTGGCCTGCACCGCGATCCAACTCGGCTTGCCTTCGGCGTGCAGGCGGGTCGCCTCGGCAACCATGCCGTCCCAGGTGCTGGGCGGTGGCGCGACCAAATCGGCTCGATACCAGAGCAATTGGGTGTTGGTGGTGACGGGTGCGGCATAGAGCTTGCCCCGCCACCGCGCGGTCTCCAACGGGCCCGGCAGGGTATCGGAGGTGGCGTCGGCCTCGGCCCGGCCGGCCGGATCGTCGGTGAGCGGCAGCGCCCAGCCGGCCTCGGCGAACTCGGCGGTCCACACCACGTCGAGAGCCATCACGTCCAGGGTGCGGTCGTTGCCGGTCAGCCGGCGTGCCAGCTGCAGCCGCTGGTCGTCGGCGGCCTTGGGCAGGCTCAACTGCTGGATGCGGAACCGGCCGCCCAGTTCGTCGTTGCAGCGCTTGGCCACGGCCGTGAAGGTGGCGGTCTCGCTGGCCGGGGTGTAGAGGCTGACGACCACTCCGTTGTCACCGGAACCGCAGGCCGACACCAGCGAGGCGGCGCTCAGCACGGCCACCGCGGCGGCGCCCACCCGCCGAGCGCGTCCGCCAGGGCTTGCCACGCCAGCCGTCTCCCGTCATCGACATGAGCGAATCGTGCGCAGGCCGCACCAATGAGCGGATTGTCCCGCGGGCAAACCGTAGAGCCCCGCGCGCGGGAAGTGCAACACTTTCGGCGCACGTGCGTCGCAATCGTGACCCCGGCAGAGGGTCACACGGTGGCCGAACCGAGGGCCCGGTGTGATTACGCCCCGGGCTGCGGCGGCGATAAGGTCAAGCGCGCCAGCAAATCCCGGGCCTGTTCGGCGTCCTGCGGATCGCACAGCACGTCATAACGCCCGGCGACGAGTTGCATGGTGGAACTGAAATCTCTTGTGCCACGCGCCATCGCATACGGGATGGCCGAGGTGATCAAGCCGAAGATGACGCCGGCGACGACGCCGGTGAGCAGCGACGCCCACGGGTTGGGACTGAAGAATCCCAGCACGAGGCCGATGAAGATACCTAGCCACGCGCCGGTGATCACGCCGCCACCGAGGACCTTGGGCCAGGTCAACCGCCCGGTGACGCGCTCGACCTGCATCAGGTCGACGCCGACGATCGTCACGTGCTGCACCGGGAACTGCTGGTCGGACAGGAAGTCGACCGCCTTCTGCGCCTCGGCGTAGGTCGGGTAGGAGCCGATCGGCCACCCCTTGGGCGGGGTGGGCAGGGCGACCGGGCCGCGGCGCGCCGCAGCGGCGCCGGGTGCCGCGCCGGGATTCTGGCCGGGGGCGAATGGGCTGGTCATCGGTGCTGTTTCTCCTTGTCGTTCGGTCCGGTCGACAGGTGCGCCGGCCCGTGCGGTGATTCGGTTCGTCAACTGGTCAACGCGGTACGGCGGGTGTTGGTGCCCGAGACCGATCCCACGGCGAGCCCGCCACGCGCCACCTGCACATACGCTAGGTTGATCAGCATGACAGCTCCCGGCGCTGACTCCGGCGAAAAGCCCCAGAACGAGGGCGAACAGGCTCCTTCTTCCGGTGCCTATGAGGCCCCTCCCATCGAGTCGCCGGGTGCCCAACCCGGCTATCAGGCCCCGCCGAGCACCCCCGCCTACACCGGCTACGAGGCCCCGCCGAGTACCCCGGCATACACCGGCTACGAGGCACCCCCCAGCTTTCCACCGCCGGGCTACTCACCGCCGCCTGCCTACCCACAGCAGCCGGGCTACCCGCCGCCGTCCAGTTACACCGCACCGGGCTATGGCCAGCCGGGGTACGGGCAGCCGGGCTACACCGATCCCGCGGGCTATCCGGGACCGCAGTACGGCGCGTCGTACCCCCCGCCGCCCCAGCCGTACGGCACCCCGGGCGGATACGGCTACCCGGCGACACCACCGGGCACCAACACCATGGCGATCGCATCGCTGGTGGCCTCGGTCGTGGGCGTGCTGTGCGGCATCGGCTCGGTCGTCGGGATCGTGCTGGGTGTGGTTGCGCTCAACCAGATCAAGCAGACCCGGCAGGCCGGCTACGGTCTGGCCGTCGCCGGAATCGTGGTGGGCATCGCCACGCTGATCATCAGCATGATCTGGGCGATCTACGCCTGGCGTTGACCCGATGACAAGCCCCCCGCCGGACAGCCCGGCGCCGCCGCCGGACCCGTACGCCCCGGTGGATTACCCGGCCAACTTCCCGCCGCTGCCCCCGCCGGTGTATCCGCTGCCCTATCAGCCGCCGCCCGCTTACCCCTACGCCGGCGGCTATCCCGGCTACGCCGGTGACCCATACGACCCGTACCGCCCGATGAAGCCGCCCGGCACCAACGGCAAGGCCGTCGCCGCCCTGGTGTGCTCGGTGGCGGGGCTGATGTTCTGCGGGCTGCCGTCGATCGCGGGCTTCATCCTGGGCATCATCGCGATGCGGGAGACCAAGCGCACCGGACAGGACGGCTACGGGCTGGCGGTGGCCGGCGTGGCGGTCGGCGCGGTGGTCGTCGTGCTGGTGCTGCTCTACGTCTTCTTCATGGTCTTCGTCGCCGCGGTCTCCACCAACTCCTACTAGCGCGCGGGCGGGACGAACGGTCCGGTTCGGCGCGTCATTCCCGCCGCCCTGCCCTTCGCCGCCACCACCAGGGCCATCTTGCGGCTGGCCTCGTCGATCATCTCGTCGCCCAGCATCACCGCCCCGCGGGCACCGCCCTCCGTCGAGGTGTGCCACCGGTAGGCCTCCAAGATCAGCTCGGCGTGGTCGTACTCGTCCTGGCGCGGGGAGAAGATCTCGTTGCCCGCCGCGATCTGGTCGGGGTGCAGCACCCACTTGCCGTCGTAGCCCAGGGCCGCCGAACGCCCGGCCACCCGGCGGAACGCCTCGACGTCCCGCACCTTCAGATACGGCCCGTCGACCGCGGCCAGGCCGTGCGCCCGGGCCGCGACCAGGATCGTCATCAGCACGTGGTGGTAGGCGTCGCCGACGTCGTAGCCCTCGGGCTGCTCGCCCACCACCAGGGTGCGCATGTTCAGGCTGGCCATCAGGTCGGCCGGGCCCAGCACCAGCGCCTGCACCCGCGGGGCGCGGGCGATCGCGTCGATGTTGTTCAGCCCCTTGGCATCCTCGATCTGCGCGTCCACCCCGATCCGGCCCACCGGCAGCCCGTGGGTGCGTTCCAGCTGGGTCAGCAACAGGTCCAGCGCATGGACGTGGGTGGCGTCGGTGACCTTGGGCAGCACGATCACATCGAGGTGGGCGCCGGCGGCCGAGACGACGTCGATCACATCGGTGTGGGTCCACGGGGTGGTCCAGTCGTTCACCCGCACACCGCGCAGCTGGCCCGCCCAGCCGGGCCCGGCCAGCGCCGCGGCTACCTGGGTGCGGGCCCGGGCCTTGGCATCCGGGGCCACGGCGTCCTCGAGGTCGAGGAACACCTCGTCGGCGGGTAGGCCCTTGGCCTTCTCGATCATCTTCAGGCTGCTGCCGGGAACCGAGAGGCAGGTTCTGCGGGGTCGATAGGCGTTCTCCACACCTACACTCCTACCCTTTGACTCATGGCGTCGGTGAACAGGATGTATGCCGCGCGGTTGGCGGGAATGGTCGTGCTGGGCCCCGACGGCGAATCCCTTGGCCGAGTGCGCGATGTCGTGGTCAGCATCAGCATCGTCCGCCAACAACCCCGGGTGCTCGGCCTCGTCGTCGAATTGCTCACCCGCCGAAGGATTTTCGTTCCGATCCTGCGGGTGACCGCGATCGAGCCGAACGCCGTCACACTGAACACCGGCAACGTGTCGCTGCGCCGGTTCGCCCAGCGACCGGGTGAGGTGCTGGTGCTCGGGCAGGTCCTCGAGACACACGTGCGGGTCAACGACCCGGAATTGCCGCAGCTGGCCGCCGCGGACGTCGTCGTGGTCGACCTCGGCATCGAGCAGATCCGCACGCGCGACTGGATGGTGACCCGGGTCGCGGTGCGCAGCCAGCGCCGGCTCGGTCGCCGCTCGGCCGTGCACGTCGTGGACTGGCAGAACGTTCAGGGCCTCACACCGTCCGCGCTGGCGATGCCCGGGCAGGGAGTGGCGCAACTGCTGCACCAGTTCGAGGATCAGCGCCCGATCGAGGTGGCCGACGCCATCCGCGACCTGCCCGCCAAACGGCGCACCGAGGTGATCACCGCCCTCGACGACGAACGACTGGCCGACATCCTGCAGGAGCTGCCCGAGGACGACCAGACCGAACTGCTCATGCAACTCGACACCGCCCGCGCCGCCGACGTGCTCGAGGCGATGGACCCCGACGACGCGGCCGACCTGCTCGGGGTGCTCAACCCCACCGAGGCCGAGGTGCTGCTGCGCCGGATGGATCCCGAGGATTCCGAGGACGTGCGCCGGCTGCTGAGCCACTCGCCCGACACCGCCGGCGGGTTGATGACCTCCGAGCCGGTGGTGGTGGCACCCGACACCACGGTGGCCGAGGCGCTGGCACGGGTGCGCAACCCCGACCTGACCCCGGCGCTGGCGTCCCTGGTGTTCGTGGTGCGGCCCCCGACCGCCACCCCGACCGGGCGCTACCTGGGCTGCGTGCACCTGCAGGCGCTGCTGCGGGAGCCGCCGGCGAACCTGGTCAGCGGCATCGTCGACGACGACCTGCCGAGCCTGACGCCGGAGACCCCGCTGGGGGCGGTGACCCGCTATTTCGCCGCCTACAATCTGGTCTGCGGTCCGGTGACCGACGAGGAGAACCACCTGCTCGGCGCGGTGTCCGTCGATGACGTGCTCGACCACCTGCTGCCGCACGACTGGCGGGACAGCTTCGAAGACCCGCCGTACGGCAACGCGATCCAGGAGGCGACGTGAGCGGTCTGTCCCCACGCCAACGCCTCGACACCCCCCGCACCTCGCGCGGGCCGGTGCTGAACCTCGATCCGGAGGCCGTCGGCCGGTTCAGCGAATCGATCGCCCGTTTCCTCGGGACCGGTCGCTACCTGCTCTGGCAGACCATCGTCGTCATCGTGTGGATCACGCTGAACCTGGTCGCGGTCCGCTGGCGCTGGGATCCGTACCCGTTCATCCTGCTCAACCTGGCGTTCTCCACCCAGGCCGCCTACGCCGCCCCGCTGATCCTGCTGGCCCAGAACCGCCAGGAGAACCGCGACAAGGTGGCCCTCGAGGAGGATCGCCGCCGGGCCCAGCAGACCAAGGCCGACACCGAGTTCCTCGCCCGCGAACTGGCCGCGTTGCGCCTGGCCGTCGGGGAAGTGGCCACCCGCGACTACCTGCGCCGCGAACTCGAGGAGATCCGCGAACTGCTGGCCGCGGTGCAGCCGGAAAAGCCGGCAGGCGGCAAACCGGGCAAACAGGACGGCGCCGAACGGCGAGCAAAGAAACTCAGTTCGTGACCAAGGTGACCATTGCATACCACTGGTGTCACAGCAGTATGTATGGTGGCTGAGTTCGCATGCGCAAAACGGGCTAGCTGTTGAGGACGGACGAGTGGGCCTAGGGGACCGGGTCGGCCGGGTGCTACGCACCCCTGCCTTTGGAATTGCGGTGATCACGCCGATCATGCTGGTTGGCGCCGTCGCGGCCAGCCCGGACAAGCAGGGCGCCCCGATGCGTGACGCCGATGTCACGCCGCTGGCGTCGGTCTCGTCGTCCCGAAGCGGTGCCGACGGCGCCGTGGTGGTGGCCCTCAACCAGGCCCCGAGCAACTTTCACTTCGCCGCGCCACTCGTCTCCGCCCCCCCGCCCGCGGTGGTCGTCAACTCGGGGGGCTCGATGCGCATCCCCGCCATCGCGCTGACCGCCTACCGCAACGCCGAGCAGATCATGTCCGCCGCCGCCCCCAACTGCGGCGTGAGCTGGAACCTGCTGGCCGGTATCGGCCGGATCGAGTCGATGCACGCCAACGGTGGCGCCACCGACTCCGCGGGCACCGCCGTCCGCCCGATATACGGCCCGGCGCTGGACGGCACGCTGCCCGGCAACGAGATCATCGTGCAGTCCAACCAGGCCGGCCGCGCCGTCTACGCCCGGGCGCTTGGCCCGATGCAGTTCCTGCCGGGAACCTGGTCGCGGTACGCCTCCGACGGCGACCACGACGGCAAGGCCGATCCGCAGAATGTCTTCGACTCGACGCTGGCGGCCGCACGCTACCTGTGCAGCGGCGGGCTCAACCTGCGCAACCAGTCGCAGGTGCTGACCGCGATCCTGCGTTACAACAACTCGATGGCCTACGCCCAGAACGTGCTGGGCTGGGCGGCCGCCTACGCGACCGGCGTGCAACCGGTCGACCTGCCCGCGATCACCGGCCCCGTGCCCGCCATCGGCGACGCCCACCTCGAGGCCCACCTCGACCCCCAGCAGGGCCTCGGGCCGGGGATACCGCTGAACGCCATCGGCCTGCCGTCCACCGACCCACTGATCAACCTGGGCAACAGCGAGCTGGCCGGACAGCTGGCGACCGGTCCGCTGCCGGGACCGACGAGCGCGCTGTACCCCTGCGAGGTCATCTGCCTCGGTGCTCAGGCCCCGTTGCCGGCGACGACCGAGCCGGCCAACACCGGTATGTTCCCCGGCATGCCGTGGGCGCCCGCGCCGGCACCGGAGTCTGGTCCCGGCGAGCCTGCGAACACCTTCCCCGGTATGCCCTGGGCGCCCGCACCGGCGGCCCCGCCGGCACCGTTCGCCCCGTTCGCCCCAGCCCCGCCGGCACCGCTCGCGCCCGCCGCGCCCGCACCCGCGCCCGAGCCCACCGCAGCGCCCCTGCCGCCCACGCACGGCGCGCTGCCCGGCCCGGCCAACTAGCCGAGCACCGCTTCGCACGGGCCGAACCGGCCCGCATCGTCGCCCGAGCGCGACCGTAGACTCGGCGGTGATATGTCTGGAGACAACGAGCGTGAAAGCGCGATCCGCACCGCCCTGGCCAAGGTGATCGACCCCGAGCTGCGCCGGCCCATCACCGAACTCAACATGGTCAAGGGTGTCGCCGTCGGCGACGACGGCGCGGTACAGGTGGACATCTACCTGACCACCGAGGCCTGTCCCAAGAAGACCGAGATCGCCGACCGCGTCCGGCAGGCCGTCGCCGACGTCCCGGGCACCGGCGCGGTCACAGTAAACCTTGACGTGATGAACGACGAGCAGCGCACCGAGCTTCGCAAGCAGCTGCGCGGCGACGCCGCTGAACCGGTCATCCCCTTCGCCCAGCCCGGCTCGCTGACCAGGGTGTACGCCGTCGCCTCCGGCAAGGGCGGGGTCGGCAAGTCCAGCATCACGGTGAACCTGGCCGCGGCGATGGCGGCGCGCGGCCTGTCGGTCGGGGTCCTCGACGCCGACATCTACGGACACTCCATCCCGCGGATGATGGGCACCGACGACCGACCCACCCAGGTTGAGTCGATGATCCTGCCGCCGATCGCGCACGACGTGAAGGTGATCTCCATTGCGCAGTTCACCCAGGGCAACACCCCGGTGGTGTGGCGCGGTCCGATGCTGCACCGCGCGCTGCAACAGTTCCTCGCCGACGTCTACTGGGGTGACCTGGACGTGCTGCTGCTCGACCTGCCCCCCGGGACGGGCGACGTCGCGATCTCGGTGGCCCAGCTGATCCCCGGTGCGGAGATCCTGGTGGTGACCACCCCCCAGCTCGCGGCCGCCGAGGTCGCCGAGCGCGCGGGGGCGATCGCCCTGCAGACCCGGCAGCGTGTGGTCGGCGTGGTCGAGAACATGTCGGGTCTGCTGATGCCCGACGGCACCACGATGCAGATCTTCGGCGAAGGGGGTGGCCGTCAGGTCGCCGAGCGGCTGACCCGGGTGGTCGGCGCCGAGGTGCCGCTGCTCGGCCAGGTTCCGCTGGACCCGGCACTGGTGGCCGCCGGCGACAGCGGTGTTCCGCTGGTGTTGTCCGCCCCGGACTCCGCGGCGGGCAAGGAGTTGCGCGGCATCGCCGACAAGTTGTCGGCCCGCAAGCGTGGACTGGCCGGCATGTCGCTGGGCCTGGACACCGCACGACGCCAGTAGCGGCGTTGAGATCGCAACCAGAGCGAAGCTCAGACCGGTTCGTCGCTCTCAGTGCGGTGTCAACGCAGGACTAGGTGTAGTGACCTGAGAGGTTAGGTACGCGGCTGGCCGGTGGTTGACCGCCGAGTGCGGTGTGGCCGCGGTGATGATTGTAGGTGTGCAGCCAGACGGGGAACGCGTCGCAGCGTTCGCTGTCGCTGGTGTAGAGCCGGGCGTAGGCCCACTCGTCGGCCAGAGTGCGGTGAAACCGCTCCACCTTTCCATTGGTCTGCGGCCGGTACGGGCGAGTGCGCCGGTGCTCGATATGACCGAGTGCGTCGCGGAAGGTATGCGATCGGTAGCAGGAGCCGTTGTCGGTCAACACTTTCCGGACGGTGATGCCGCATTGGTTGAACCACGTGTTGGCGCGCAGCCAGAACGCGGCGGCGGTCTCTTTGCGTTCATCGGCCAGTAGTTCGGAGTAGGCCAGGCGCGAGTGGGCGTCGATCGCGGTGTGCAGAAAGTGGTAGCCGCGGGCGGGATCACCGTTGCGGGCACGAAGCCCGGTGCTCTTGTCGGCCACGGAGTTGCGTTTGCCGAGGGATCGCCCGAGCTTGCGCCAGCCGCCGCCGGCGGGGATCTTGCCGAGCTTCTTGACATCGATGTGGACCAGTTCACCGGTGCCAGCAGCGTCCATGCGGCGGATCACCCGCCCGGTGGGGCGGTCCAGCCACCGCAGCTTGGCCAGCCCGTAGCGGGTCAGGACACGGTGCACCGTGGATACGTTGAGCCCGAGCAGATAGGCGATACGGGCCGGACCCCACCTGCGGATAACCCGGATCTTGATGATCCGCCGCTCGGTGCGCGTCGGAGTCTGCCTTGGGCTGCGGTGCGGCCGTGAACTGCGATCCGCCATGCCGGATTCACCCAGTTCGCGGTACCGGCTCGCCCACCGGGCCGCGGTGGTCACTGCGACCTGGAAGCGCTCAGCGGCTCGCCGCAGCGACCAGCCGTCCTCAACAACACAACGGGCCAGGCGCAGACGCCCGGTTTCCGACAAAGGGGCATTACGGTGGGACACGAAGACCTCCGGTGGGTTGGTGCGTTCCTCGACAGCTCGCACTTCACTCGGAGGTCTTCGTCATGTCACCACGCCACGCCGTACCTAACGTCCGTGGTCAGTACAACTAGG
>WBZS01000159.1_pt1 | contig 124624 bp, 93 predicted proteins | sample 5204201 | NCBI WGS metagenome assembly WBZS01 (sample SAMN12344357, study PRJNA552823) | activated sludge metagenome | biome: Activated sludge suspended growth; feature: Nitrification reactor; material: Wastewater; isolation source: activated sludge from nitrification reactor of wastewater... | reverse complement strand
TGGCAAGTCGGCGGAGGTCATCGGCGAGAACCGAACACTCAACCTCACCGGAACCTCCTTCAGCGACACCTTCGCCAACGAATACACATACCACATCTACAAGATCAAACTCTAACCCTCCAACCCGTTGGACGCAGGTTGTCACGAAAGTCCCGGCCAACGTCAACGGCGTTTCGTGGCCGCGATCCTCAACGGCCGACTCGCACCCGACCTGCTCGCGTACACCAATCGGGCGCCCGGCGATCGACGGGGCCCGGCCAGGGAATGGCCCGATTCGTGACGCTGACGGTGCGAGACTCACCCTGGATAGGGTCTCAGCCCTGGTCGGCGGTCGGAGCTCGCGCGACCTCTCGATACGACCAAGGCATCGTGACGGGGACTGCACCATCGGCGGTCGGCCGAGCTCGAGATCTACCCGTCCGACGGCGCCGTCTTCGGCGCAACCGTCTTGATCACCATCGTCCGCCGGATCCCTAGCCGCGCAGCGATCCGGGGGTTCGGAACCGCACCGCGGCCAACCTCCTGGTCAGTGCTCAGCCCTCCAATGTGATCACCCTCCATCGTCGCGAAGTATCCACTTCACCGTCGAAAGCGTCCCGCTTTTCACGCGTCGTCGGCAGGTATTCCGAGATGAGTCGATGACTCCCGCTCGGAGGTCACCCTGGCGGGGTCAGCGCGTGAAGGTCCTAGGCCTGTTCGCGACTTGCTACACTTAGATGTGTCCCGTCACGCGGGATCTATTTGAGGGGTCCCTGGTTTGACTTTCAGTTGCGTTGTCCACGCGATCCGGCGACGATGGTACATCCCCCTCGTCGCCGTCGTCGGTGCACTTGCAGTCTTCCTGCTGCTGGCGCGGGACAGCAATATCTTCACAACGCGTACTTCAGTTTCATTTCTCCTGCCGCCGGGAGTATCGCTTCTTCCAGAGAATGGGACGGACGATGAGAGTATTATCGCGTTCGCCGGTGTAGTGGCGGGTGAGCTGAATCAGGTGCACTTTGGTCCGCGATATGCGAGTCAGGATGCGCCGTTTTATGGCGCTGGCCTCCGCCAGGGGGTTCTGGTAGGCGTCACTGACGTCGGCGGGCAGTGGACAAACAACTTTTCGCGTGCAGAGATAGAGATTCACATTGTTGGGCGTGATCCAGAATGGGTGCGGGAGACTCAGCAAGTGATCCTTCGTCAGGTCGACGAGATCACTAGACGTCAACAGGCGGAGTGGGCGGATCCCGATACGAAGATCCTAACAGTTGTCGAGCCGTTGACCACGAGGATATATGAGGTCTCTCCGACGCGCTCCAGTCAGGCAATTGCGTTCTTAGCGCTATTTATTGCGGCCGTAATTTCTGGGTCGTGGTTGGCGGTTCTGGTTGAAGATATAGTACGAACGAGAAAGAGAGAAGAGATTGTTTCGACCGCGACGACTAGTGTCCGGGGGGTAGAAAGATGACTGTGTCAGAGGTCTTCGGGATGTTGCGTCGGAGGTGGCTGATTGTGGTCGGTGGATTCGCGCTGGCGGTCGCCTTGGCTGCGGCGGCGTGGGTGTTGGTGCCTGCCACATATGAGCGTACTGCGACTCAGGTCCTGATGCCCGGCAAGGGCAGTCTCCCAAAGGGTGGTGGGAATCCGTATTTGTACATCGGTGGTCTCTCTCAAGCTGCGGATATTGTGGTACGCGCCTTGGGTTCTGAGAATATTCTGAATCAAGTTGATGAGGAGTTCCCGGGCTCGACGGTTGAGGTCGAGCGGGATTCGGCGACTCCCGGGCCTGTTATTCTGATTACGGTAACGGCGCCGAGTGATTCGGATGCTGAGGCTGTCTTGGCAGTGATGATGGAAAACACGCACAAGGTGCTCAATCAGTTGCAGGACGCCGAGTCGATCTCACCCGACTTTCGTATCAGCGCCTTGCCTGTTGCTGTAGATGACGAAAGTCAGACGAAACGTCGTACGGCGTTGGTCCTAAGCGGCGGGCTACTGTTGGTGGTTGCTTCCGCCAGCTTGGTTCTGGCTGCGATGAGGGAGGGATTGGTGGGACGGCGCCGAGATTCTGATTTCGGCGGGGTAGGCTCCGCGCCGGACCTGGTTGCGACAGTGGATTCAGCTAGCGCTGAATCGGTGAGCACGTCTGGCCCGCCGCCCCGGGACTCCGGGGGCGCGATCTCGAACGAAGTGGTCGAACCGAATGGTGTCGGTGTGCAACAGGAAGATGCGTCGACCGGGGCTGTCGACGTACCGAAGCGCGCGATCGACCGTAGCTCGTGAGCCCGGGTCGTAGTTGGCTATGATCCTCAAGCCATCCTCGGAGCGCTACGTCTCCGTCGATCTAGAACGGCCTCACCGGTCAGATGGCCGGAGAATGCTGACCGTCTACCTCTTCCTCCTGCTCGCGGTCCCCAGCAACTTGACGATCGCGCCGCTCGGGTCATATGGCCGTCCGGCGGCACTCTGGGGATTGGTGTTATTCGGCTGGTGGCTGCTGGTGCGGCTTCAGGCCAGATATCCCTTAGGTGCTGCGTGCCGTCAACCCGTTCGTTATGCAGTGGCTGTGTTTGGGGTAGTCGTTTTGCTGAGTCTGGCGGTCGCCCTGCTCCGTGGCCAGCCGTCGGATCAGATTAGCCCTGCGGTCTTCGGCCTGGTCCGAGTAGTGTCGTGGACGGGAGTGTTTTTTGTTGCGCTTGATGGGCTTCAGGATCGAAACGATCTGATCATCTTTGCCCGTCGAATCGTGATAGGTTCCAGCATTCTTGCCGCCCTGGGGTTGATTCAGTTCGTCACTGCTCGTAGCTGGTTTGAGTGGTTGGCGGATGTGCCTGGTCTGAGGTTCGATTTGGGCGGGGTTGATGCCCGTGGCGGGTATGTTCGCGCCTCGGGAACCGCAACTCATCCCCTAGAGTTCGTTACCCTGCTTGCAGGGTCGCTTCCGCTTGCATTGGCCATGGCTGTGTCGGGCGGTCTTAAACTAGGCGGTCGGTCGTCTCTTCGCTGGTGGTTGCCGGCGTTGTTGATGGCAGCGGCGTCGCTCGTGGCAGTTTCTCGGTCGGCTATTGTTGGCCTCGCTGTAGCCGTGCTGGGATTCCTGCCCGCGATCCCAAGACGAATGCGCTACCTTGTAGTGGGCGGTCTTCTCCTGCTAAGTTTGATGGTGGCTATCGTTGTTCCCGGAATTTTCGGTGCAGTCATGGACCTATTTTCGGAAGTGGGTGGGGATTCGAGCACCCAGTCCCGGAGTGGCGCGCTGGAGCGACTGCCAGGGTTTATGACGTCCCCATGGATCGGGCTGGGATTTGGGACGTTTCTTCCGAGATACTATATCTTCGATAATCAATGGGCGATGGTTCTCGTAGAATTGGGAATCTGTGGCCTCGTCGCGTTTGGTGCGATTGCGCTATCCGCAATCTGGAGTGCGGCCAATGCTGCGCGCACCACGATCGATGCGCGCGCAGCACTATTAGCTCGCTCCTTGGCGGCGGCCGTGTTGACTGTATCCGTGCTGTTCGCCTTCTTCGATGGGCTTTCTTTTCCAATTGCTGGGGGTCTCTTTTTTCTGCTGGCGGGTATGTGTGGTGCGATCCGGGGTACCGAATCGGCTGCGGGGGAGTTGCCTTCTTCCCCGAGGAAGGATTGAGGCGCGGGTGGTCGAGCATGGATACGCGGGGTTTCTGTTGACACTGGCGGCGCCAGTTGCAATGCGGTAACCTGACTTTCAGGCGTTGGGTCCCCTACGCGGCGTGGGGTTTGGGGGCTGGTCGGCGTCGATGATCACCTGTGCCCGATTGGTTTGCGGCTGAGCGTGTGGCCCTCGCGGCCGGGTCGTTTGCTGGAGTACTGGCGGCTTGCCCGGCACGTGATGGGGCCGGCTCGGCATGCCACACCTGTTCCCGCTGGGGTGTTGACCGGGCCGGGTCCGGCTGGCGGCGGCCGCGCCTCGTGACGGTGTCGATGATCTGCCACTCGATGAAGCTCTCACCCTGGCCGCGGAAATGCTCGGTCAAGTCATAGGGCGCTGGCGTCATCCGCGACCGACCTGACTGGACCACGTCGGAGGAACTCGCGTCGAGAAGTGGCCCGGGCTAGGCCCGATCCGTAGCCGGTCGTGCCTAGCATGAGGTTGACCCGATCGCCAGTGGGTCGCGAGGAGAGTTGGCGCATGGAGCGATGTGTCTCACGAGGCCCGTGGGGGTTCGAGGATGGACTAAGCTGAGCGCTTGGGGGGATTTGGCGTCAGCTGCCGAGGTAGCTGTGGCCAGTCCGTATGGACATAACCGCGCCAGCGGGGTACCGGGGGGGCCGAAATGGCGAACAGAAGCATATTTACTCGTTTGGTGTCGCGGACGGGCGGCCTCTACAGGCTATTCTCAGCCCTGTTGGGTCTGGGTTTGGTGATCGGAGTGTTGTCGGCGCTGCCCGTGGCAGCCCAGGCTGCCTGCAGCGGCAACGCCATCGTGTGCGAGAACGAGCTGCCAGGGACTCCGCGGTCGGAGTGGGACATCCAGGGCGTCGGCGACCAGACCATCCAGGGCTACGCGACGCAGATCAGTGTCAACGCGGGCTCCCGGATCGACTTCAAGATCAAGACCAATGCACCGGCGTATCAGGTCAAGATCTATCGACTGGGCTACTACCAAGGCCTCGGCGCTCGCGAGGTAGCTACGGTCAACCCGTCAGCCCCCCTGCCGCAGACTCAGCCGGCCTGCGTGAGTGATCCGAGCACCGATCTCTACGATTGTGGCACCTGGAAGGTATCAGCCTCGTGGCAGGTACCAGCCACCGCGGTGTCCGGCGTTTACATCGCTCGACCGATCCGGTCAGACACCGGCGGGGACTCGCACATCGTCTTCATCGTGCGTAACGACGGCAACACCTCTGACGTAGTGTTCCGGACCTCCGACAGCACCTGGCAGGCATACAACCTGTACGGTGGCGCGGATTTCTACTCCGGTGGCACGAATCGTCCGCAGGCCGTGAAACTGTCCTACAACCGGCCGTTCGCGACGCGGGGCGGGGTAGAGAATCGGGACTGGCTGTTCTCCAACGAATACCCGATGATCCGCTTCTTGGAGCAGAACGGCTACGACGTGTCCTACGTCTCGGGTTTGGACGTGGGCACCGACCCAGCGCTTCTGCCAAAACACAAGGTGTTCCTCTCCGTCGGTCACGATGAGTACTGGTCGAAGGAGCAGCGAGCGAACGTCACCGCGGCCCGCGATCAGGGAGTGAACCTCGCCTTCTTCTCCGGCAACGAGGTCTATTGGAAGGCTCGCTGGGAGCCGTCCCAAGACGGGACGAACACGCCCAACCGTACGTATGTCACCTACAAAGACACCTGGGTGGACTCTCGCTCGGATCCGGTGGAGCCAACCCCGACATGGCGTGATCCTCGGTTTGGTGATCTCGGCTTCGGGCCCGAGAACGGCCTGACCGGGACGCTGTACATGGCCAACAACGTGGACCTGCCGATCACGGTCAACGCTGAAGAGGGCAAGTTCCGTCTGTGGCGCAACACGTCGCTGTCGTCACTGTCCTCTGGCCAGTCTGTGGCGCTTGCTGCTCACACGGTTGGCTATGAGTCGGATGAAGACCTGGACAACGGGAGTCGTCCCGATGGCCTGATCCGTCTGTCCACGACGACTGGTCCAACCCCGGAGTATCTGCAGGACTTCGGAAAGAATGTGGCGCCCGGCACGACCACGCATCACCTCACGATGTACAAGGCGCCCAGTGGCGCGCTCGTGTTCTCGGCCGGGTCGATTCAGTGGGCCTGGGGACTGGATGCCGTCCGCGATGGAACGGCCCAAGCCGCCGATCCCAGGATGCGACAGGCCACCGCCAACATTCTGGCCGACATGAAGGCATCACCCACGACGCTCGCCTCTGACTTGGTGATGCCGACTGCCAGCACCGACACAGTTGGGCCGACGGTCACCATCACCCAGCCGGCAGCCAACGCCGACATCACCCAGGGCTCGCTGGTCACAGTGAAGGGGACTGCGACGGATACCGGCGGCGGACGGGTCGCCGGCGTTGAGGTTTCGGTCGACGGCGGATTGTCCTTCCACCCCGCGACCGGCACCGCGTCATGGTCCTACTCGGGGATTCTCACGGGTAACGGCGCGTCCGCCATCCAGGTCAGGGCCATGGACGACTCAGCCAACATCGGCGCGACCGCGAACCTAACGATCCACGCGCCGTGCCCCTGCACGCTGTTCGGCTCTGTGGTCCCGGCAACTCCTGACGCCGGAGATGGCTCCAGCGTGACACTGGGCACCAGGTTCTCCAGTTCGAAGTCCGGAGTAATCCTTGGCGTCCGGTTCTACAAGGCGACTGCCAATACCGGGACTCACACCGGAACTCTCTACTCGTCTGCCGGCGATGTTCTTGCTACCGGTACGTTCACCAATGAGACCGCCAGCGGATGGCAAATGTTGATGTTCGATTCAGCGGTCAGCATCAGCGCGAACATCGAGTACGTAGCTGCCTACCTCGCGCCAAATGGTCACTACGCGGCGCAAGAATATGGGCTGACAAGCAAGTACCGCGCGGGTACGCTATCGGCGCCGGGCGGCGGGAATGGTGTGTTCGCCCGCGGCGATGCTTTCCCGAATCAGAGCTACCACAGCACCAACTACTGGGTCGACCCCGTCTACTCGGAGACAGATACAAGGCCGGTGACTGTCAACAGCCAGTTCCCGTTGCCCGGATCGAACTCGATCCTGACCAACATCAGCGTCTCGGGCATCCTGTCGAGGGAGGTCGTCGCAAGTTCGGTGGTCGCCTCGATCGTGGACGCCAACGGCGCCTCGGTGCCGGGATCAGTCACTTACTCGGCCACCAGCCGCAAGGTGACCTTCAACCCGACACAGGTGCTGGCCCCGGGCACGACATATACGGTCACGATCGGCGCCGACGGCATGGCCGCACCGGCGAGCTGGTCGTTCACCACGGTGCAGCCGACCTCGCCAGAGGGGACATGTCCGTGCTCGGTCTTCACTGACGCCACTCAGCCCGCGGCTGGGCCTGACGATGACACGGTCCCGGTGACCTTGGGTATGGCCTTCCGTCCCACTGCCGATGGTGTGGTCAGCGGGGTCAGGTTCTTCAAGAACGCGGACAACTACGGCACTCGGAAGGTGGCGTTGTGGTCGAACTCAGGAAACCTCCTAGCAGAGATCACACCTGCGGCCGAGTCCCCCTATGGCTGGCAGCAGGTGGATTTCGCATCGCCGGTCTCGGTGAGCAAGAATGCGACGTACACCGTGTCATATGTCGCCCCGCGAGGGCGATATGCCTACACGGCGGGCGGCCTCGGATCGAGCATCACGCGCGGACCGCTGACCACCGAAGCTGGCGGCGGGCGCTATACCTACGGCTCGGGTGCACCTACGAACACCTCATCGGCCAACTACTTTGTTGATGTCGTATTCAACCGCACCGCAGCCGAGGCGCCTGCCGTGACAGCGATCTTGCCGGCGAACGGGGCCACCTCGGTGCCGATCGGTGCCACGATTCAGGCGACGTTCAGCACGGACATCATGCCTGGTGTGACCACCATCAAGGTCACCAAGCACTCCGATGGCTCCACGGTCGCCGGCGTGGTCGGCAACGAGTCACAGGGGAGTTTTGTGACGTTCCAGCCGTCCGAAAGTCTAGAGCCAGGTACCCGCTATGACATTGCGGTGAGTGGTGCCAAGAACCTGGCGGGCACTCCGATGACTGGGACTTTCACGAGTTCGTTCACCACATCAGGTGCGGCCTCCTGCCCGTGTTCGCTGCTGCCCAGCAACGCGATCCCGGGACATGTGGACTCGAATGACGGTGGCGCAGTCACGCTCGGCTTGAAGTTCTCGAGCACTGTCAACGGCAAGATCACCGGTCTGCGGTACTACCGCGCCGCGGCGAACACCGGTGTGCACAAGGGAACGCTCTGGTCCTCAGGCGGGGACAAACTAGCGGAGTTGACCTTCACCGACGGGGCTCCGGGATGGACGACTGCATCGTTTGGCGAACCGGTGGCAATCACGGCGGGGACGACATACGTCGCGTCGTACTACGCCCCGAACGGCCACTACTCAGCCGACCTGGACTACTACGCGAACCAGTACGTGAACACCCCGCTGCAGTCAGTGGGATCAGGCGGGGTGTACACGTATAGCAATGGCTTCCCGAACAGCAACTATCGGGAGACGAACTACTACATCGATGTCGTGTTTGACACCGCATCTGACACACCGCCAGCGGTCTCTGCGGTGAGCCCCGCGGCGAACGCGGATTCAGTCGCGCTCGATGCGACGGTCAGCGCCACGTTCAACCCTGCGATCACCCAGAGCACGCTGAACATGGTCGTCGCCACTGTGAGCGACGGAGTGGCCGTCCCCGGCCAGGTCGACTACAGCAGCAGCGCGAAGAAGGCGACCTTTACCCCGGCGTCCGCGCTGGCGCCCAACACAAAGTACCGGGCGACGGTGACCGCCAACAGCAGTTCGGGTGTGGCGATGGTAGAGCCGAAGGTGTGGGAGTTCACCACGACCGCCGTGTTGCCGGCGAGCGTGGGCGCGGTGACGCCGCTCGACGCGGCCGTGGATGTCGACACCACCGCGAAGGTGACGGCGCAGTTCTCGGCGTCGACCAAGGCAGACACGATCAGCCTGAAGCTGACCAAGGGTTCGGACAACGTGCCCGGCGCGGTCAGCTATGACCCTGAGACTCGCGTAGCGACGTTCACCCCGAGCGACCCGCTGGCAAGTGGGACGGTTTACAAGGCGACCGCGACGGCGTCGAACACAGCCGGTGTCGCCATGACGGCACCCAAGGTGTGGACCTTCACGACCAAGGACACCGATCCGGTGACCTTCGGGAGCCTCGCGCCGGCCAACAACGCGACAAATGTCGCGCGCAACGCCAAGGTGACCGCTGTGGCCAGCAAGGCGATCGATCAGTCCAGCCTGGTTGTCACGCTGAAGACGGAGGCCGGTGCGACCGTGGCCGGCACCACCGCCTACAACGCGACCAGCCGGACCGTGACGTTCACCCCGTCGGCACAACTCGCCATCGGCGCCGGCTACACAGCATCGGTCAGCGCGAAGAGCGTCTCCGGTGTGGCAATGGCCAACCCGGTGACTTGGTCGTTCGCGACAGCCGACACGGTGGCCCCGGTGGTCAGTTCGACGACACCGGCTGCGTCGGCGACGGCGGTGCCGCTGGACCAGAAGGTCACGGCCACGTTCGCGAAGGCGATCGACCAGTCGAGCCTGACCATGTCGCTGTCGCCGGCTGCGGCCGGCACGGTCAGCTATGACGTCGCCACCCGGACGGCGACGTTCACGCCGAATGCGGCGTTGACCAGCTCAACCAGGTACACGGCCTCGGTGAGGGCGAGGAGCACGGGCGGCACGAACATGTCCTCGGCGAAAACCTGGGCGTTCACCACCACGACAGCCGACTTCTCACTGTTCGCGCAGACGGATACCCCTGCGACTCAGGCCGTGACATCGACCACGGCAGCGACCGTGGGTATGCGGTTCAGTTCGACTCGGGCCGGGAAGGTGGTCGCCATCAAGTTCTGGGCGGCGTCCACCAACACGGGAACCACCGTGACTCTGCGCAACACCAGCGGCACGGTGCTCGGCACCGCGACGACAACAGATACCGGTACCGGGTGGCGGACGGCAACCTTCGGCACGCCCATCTCGATCAGCGCCGGGACGACGTATGTGGCGTCCTACTATGCGCCGGCCGGGCGTTACGCGGTGACGAACAGTGCGTTCGCCCAAGCGGTGACGGTCGGTCCACTGACGGTACCCGCCACCGGCGGACGGACCGGTAACGGCAACGTCAACCCGACGACCACCACCACCAACAACATGTGGGTGGACGTGATCGTCCGGATCTAGGCGACACAGCCTGCGCGCGGATGCGACAGCCCCTGGGTGGTGGATCGAAGGATCCCCTCCCAGGGGCTGCGACATTTGTAGTGGAGGTCGCGGCGTCACAGCTGGGATGATGGTCGAGCCCTTGGGCTCAGTGCCGAGATGGGGTTTCGACAAGCTCAACCAACGGTGCGTGCGTTGACCCAGCGCCCGCCGAGGGATCTCCGGTGGGATCAGCGGACGACGGCGGGGGAGGACCCTTCGGGGATGAAGACCTGTGGTTCCCCGGTGCCGTCGGCGGGCACGCTCCAGATGTCGGTCACCGTGGCATCGTTGCCCGAGCGTGGCAGCTGGTAGAGCACATGGTTGCCGTCCAGCCATTCCAGCTGGTCGTCGACGCTGCGGGTCTCAGCGAGCAGGGTTTCCGTGTTGGTCTTCAGGTCGAGGACGGCGAACCGCCACACTCCCGGTGTCGGGTTGTCGAGCCGCTTCTTGTAGCCGATCTTGGTGCCGTCCGGGGACAGCGACGGGCACTCGGCGTCGGTGCGCAGCGACGTGAGGGTGCGCTTGCTGATAGATCCCTTCATCAGCCAGGTGGTCGGGGTGATCGATCCGGTGGCGTAGAAGGTGTCGCCGTCGGCGGCGAAGGTGACACCCCAGAAGTTGCGGCTCACGGCGATCATCGGACGTCCGTCGACGTAGGCCTTCCAATCCTCCAGGTTGCCCAGGCTGGTGCCGTTGCGGCGAATGATCGTCTCGGTCGAAAAGGCGGTGTCGGCGTAGGAGTGGCCGCTGACGAAGGTGGTGGTGACCAGGGTGCTGGCGTCCGCCGACAGCCGAGTGCGGCTCGGCGTGCCCGTTAGGGGAGTCTCGCCGACCTTTTGCAGGGCGGCGTTCAGATTGAGAATCGCGTAGGTGGTGACCACGCCACGGTCGGAGCTCAGGCAGACGCCGCCGTTGCGGTTGCTGTACTGGCGCTCACAGGTCACGTCGAAGTAGGCGCGTGGTCCCGTCGGATCGCCCACCGGCACGGCGGCTAGGGCGCTGTAGTGCCTGTCCCGCGCCGTGCTGCGGAATGTGACGTGTGGCTCGGCCAGCACGGACGCCGGATCGGACGTCCGGGTCGGCGCCTCGGCAGACTCCTGGGCGAACTGGTTGCGCGCCACCTGGAACGCGACGACCGAGACCACGACGACCGCCGCGGTGCCGCCGGCCAGCACCACGACCCGGGTACTCCTGTTCATCAAACGGTCGCCGGCCGCAGCCAGGGGCGGATCAGCACGGTGGACGCCGCCAGTGCGACGACAAGCAGAGCCGTCATCACGACCACCGCGACGGTGCTACCGAAGAACTGCCACATGATGCCGAAGCCTATCGAGGATCCGAAGCGGGCCAGGGCAACCACCGTCTGGGTCGCCGAGATTCCGCTGGCCCGGCTCTGTGGGCTGACGATCTGGGCGGACAGTGCCGCGATGACCCCGTCGGTCGCCGCGTAGTAGGCGCCGGAGAGCGCCAGCACGGCGATGACCCACCACGCGGACTGCTGACCGAAGATCAGCAGCAGGTACATAGCGAGCAGCGCGAGGTGACCGGCCACGAAGACTGTGCCGCGGCCGATCCGGTCCGCGAGCTTGCCCAGCGGCAGCGACAACGCCATGAATGCGACGTTGGTGCCGACGAACAGCAGCGGGAAGTACTGGGCGGCCATCGAGTCGCCCTCGGACAGGGTGAGATAGATGAAGCCGTCGCCGATGGTGCCGAGCCCGAGGAGGCCGGCCATCACGTAGAGGCGAATCATGCCGCGCGTGCGCAGGTCGGCCCAGCGACCCCACTTCTTCTTCGGCTGGGTCAGCTTGGCGCTGCGCAGATCGGGAACCATCATGACCAGGACGAGCAGGCCGAGAATCGAGACCGCGGCGCTGATTACGAAGATGGTGTTGTAGCCGCCGGCGCCCCACGGGATGGCGGCCAGGATGGCGAAGGCGAGCAGTGGGCCGATGAGCGCGCCGAGGGTGTCCATCGAGCGATGCAGGCCGAAGTTCTTGCCCAGGTCTGCGGGTGTCGAGGCGTTCGCGATGAGGGCGTCACGCGGCCCGGTGCGCATGCCCTTGCCGAGTCGGTCGATGGTGACCGCGGTGGCGATGCCGGCGAAGCCGCCGCTGAACAGCAGCATGAGCTTGGAGACGGCCGACGTGGTGTAACCCAGGAACGACACCCACTTCGGACGCCGGGAGACGTCCGACCACCAGCCGCCGAGGACGCGGACCAGCGCCGACGCGCCCTGGTAGATGCCGTCAATGAAGCCGTAGGCCAACGGGCCGAGGCCGAGGACGGCGGTGACATACAGCGGCAGGATCGCGTTGACCGCCTCGCTGGCGAGGTCGGTGAGCAGGCTGACGATGCCGAAGGCGACCACCGCTGCCGGGATCTTCCGACCGAAGCGGCGCCGCGGGGTCGCGGCGACTTCGGTCACTTCGTCGGGTTCGACCATGTCTTCGGTGTCGGACGCCGTGGACGTCGCCGGCGCCTCTAGCGGTGAGGCAGGCGTCGGCATATCCAGGTGGACCGTGGGTGAGGTGGGCGTGTGTGGACCGGGCGTCGTCTCTCTCGAGGCGTGGGCCGAGCGCGCGGTGGCGGCGCGCAGAGCGGCTTCACCGGCGGGCACGGGCGGCCCTAACGCGGCCAGCGGACAATCCGTGAAGACCGCCGAGCAGTCTGTGCAGCCGACATGTCGAATTCTCGCCATTGCTCGGTACTCCCCCCGCGCCGAACTCCCCCCGAGATCGGCGCTACTGCCTCATGGTACCGCTTGCCGCTCGGGGTGACGGCGCTCGGATTGAAAACTGAGCGCATCTTGCACTTCATCCATCGTGAGGATGCGCTGATTCAATCGGTGGCGAAGGCGACGTCCACCAGATAATTCGCGGCGGAGGTTTGATTGGGGACGCCGTCGCCATAGCGATATCTCCCGCCACTGGCGGGTGTCGACAGGGCGCCGTTGTTAACCGCATTTGTCAGCCCGGCGGCGACGTAGGCGTATTGGCCCCGCGGCGCACGGAATGAGGCGACATAGCCAGCGCCGGGCTTGAGGGTGACGGTCTTCGGCAACTTGGCGAACTGCCAGCCGTCGGCGGACTCCTTGCTGCTGCGGGCGGTCGCCAGGCGTGCGCCGTCGGCCGTCCAGAGCGTCACTGTGTGCCGATCCAGGTCGTCGGACGGTTTGTAGAACCAGATCCCGGTGGCTCGGCCCTTCGCCTTTGTCGAGAACTTGATGCCCAGTTCGACCGCGGCGCGGTCATCGGTGGCGATCGCGACTCCGTCGGGACGGGTGCGGGACCACAGGGATGTCGTGGCCGCGCCGGCAGGGAAGGCCAGCTCCGGGAGGCCCTGCAGGGGGTTGCCGGCGAGGTCGGTGACCGTAGGGTCGAACCTCAGCTGGTAACGCTTGCCCGCGGCGAGCTTGCCGGTGGGCCTGATCCGGACGGCCGTGCCGTCCGACTCGCAGGCCACCTGGGCGGGAACGCCCGTGCCCGAGGGTGCGAGCAGGTGAACTGAGGCCTCGGAGACCGTCGCGCAGGCCAGCTGTTCGTCGAATGTGGCGGTGACTCCGGTGCTCATGCTGAGCGTCTCGCCGTTTGCCGGTGTCGTGGATACCAGACTCGGAGGAGTGTCGTCCGGCGCGTAGCCGGCCTTGTATTCGCCGGTGGTGGCGGTGAACATCCCGTACCTGACGCCCTTGATGGTCTCGGTCGTAAATGGGACGTCCTGCCCGTCCTTGGTGAGGGTGGTGAGGACGCCGTGGGTGGTACTCGCTGGAATCGTGCCGCGCATCAACTCGCGGGCCTCAGATGGAACGGTCGCGCTGAAGGTCGCAGTGGTGCCGTTCCAGGCGACGGGGGTGAAGCTGGCGGCGGCCCGGGCGTCCAGCCAGGTCAGCAGCTGCGCGGCGGACACCATGGGAATGCCGCGTGCCTTTCCGGCGGCGACGAGTTGCCGGTCGAACCAGTCCGTGTAGTCGTAGTGGGTGCCAAAGGCGCCGTAATAGCCCAGGGGGCCGAGCGCCCGATCCAGCAGCGTTTCGATGGCGGCCGGGTAGGTCATTCCGCTTTCGTTCACCAGGTGGCTGGGCACCTGATAGGTGTCGATCAGGGTTCCGTCGAGGTCTGCGAAACGCATCGGAACTCCCGAGCCGGTGAAGAAGCCCGGTCGATTCCGCACCCATTGACCGGGCCAGTAGTAATAGTCCAGATCGACCCGGAGGCCGAAGTTCTGACCGATTCTGGCGGCACTCACATAGTCGCTCCACGCGACGCAGTGGATCCGGTTCGCCACCTGGTCCGGCTGGCTGGGGTAGAGGGTGCGGAATGAAGCCAGTTCGTCGGTGTACGCCGTGGTCAGCGACTCCGGAGTCCAGTCCCGGCAGCCGGTGTTCACGTGAATGCCGAAGTCGAAGCCCTTCTCGTGGTACGCCTTCAGCTCGGCGTCGGTCAGGTTGCCGTTGGTGTACATCAACGACGTGGATCGGATGCACTCCCAGTCGGCAACCGAGCAGGACGGTGGGCTCTGGTCCTCTTGGAAGGCGAGCGCGGCTCGGGCCCGATCACTCGGCGAGTGGTCGTCGACCGCCATGACCAGAACGGCCTTGGCGCCCTTGGGGAAGTACCACGACCGCACCTGGAGATCCCGGTCGCCGGTCAGCTGCAGCAGGATGTTGGCGAGTAGACGCTGCTGCTCGTCAGCCTGTGGGATGGCCACCTTCGCCATGTCGACGAAATCCGGCTCCTTGACGCCCTCGAAGAGTTCGTTGGGCCTGATCGGGGGGATCCCGTCCCGTTCCTTGCCGGCCCAGGCGGGATTCCCCTGCCTCGTCAGCACAATCGAGCGGGCCAGGTCGTAGGTGAACGCCACCGCCCGGCCGCTGGCATCGGGGACCTCGCGCAGGGTGACCGCCGGGTAGGGGGTCGGCTTCGTGGCGTCGCTGTACAGCGTGGCGATCGTGCGGGCTTCGTCACGAACCTCGTAGCGGTCCGCGGTGCCATGGAACTGGATGGTTTCGGAGGTAATGCCCTGCCCCGGTGGAAGGGTGGTGTCCACCCGCAGGTAGCCGTCGCGTTCCTCGCCGGACGCTCGGCTCAGACCCACGGTGTCGGCCAGCTTCGCATCGGGACGGACGGCGACGAGGTTGCCACCGCCTCGCACCCAGCCGCTGATCAGATCGGTCTGTGGTTGGGTCAGTTCGAGGGCGGGCAGGAGCGCCACCGAGGCCTTCTGAAGGTTCGCTTCGGTCAGCGCCCCGAGGTCGACCGTCTCGAAGGAACTGAACCCCTCGGCGTGCAGAATCTCGCCGTAGTAGCTGCTGAACGGGTCGGCGGCGGACGTGATCAGCAGCATCGGCCGGCCGACACCGTCCCGCTGCCGAGCGCTGCCGGAGCCGAACACGGACAACACGATCGCCAGGACGACCGCCAGTGCTGCCACTCCCGAGCCGACAAGAACGATCGTGCGGCGAGTTGATGTGGAGAGGGTGGGGCTCATGACATCCGCTCATCGACTAGGTGAGTCGCCAGCATAGTTGGCTCGGTCTCGTTAGCCTCGCTGATCGTCGGTGAGTTGCCCGCGTTCGGCGAGGTCGCCGATGATGCGGGTGTAGAACGCCTCGTCGATGCGGTATTTGGCGCGGTAAATCACATAGCCGGCGACAATCAAGATGAGCGGTAGCACCAGCATCGTCATCCGCATCATCAGCAGGCCGCCGGCGGTGACGTCGTCGGGGGTCTTCGCGGCATTGATCCCGGACAGGATCACCACCACGCTGACCACCTGGGTGGCCAGGGCAGCGCCGACCTTGTTGATGAAGGGTTGCAGGGCGAAGGTGACGGCGGCGTTGCGGTTGCCCAGCTTCCAATGGCCGTATTCGATGCAGTCGGTGATGAAGACGAGCATGAGTAGCACCACGAACGACTGCCCGACGAACAGCATCAGACCGGCGATGCCGATCCAGATCATGTTCATCGGAGCGAAGAAGAACAGTACATAGCCGGCGACGATCAGGGCGGTGGCGGCGGTGTAGAGGGTTTGCCGGCTGAACCGGCGCCGGAACAGCGGAAAGATCAGAAAGCCGGTCAACTGGGCGACACCGAGCACCGCGCCAAATGGGGTGTACATGCCTTCATCGCGATAGGCGTATTTGAAGAAGTAGACGCCGAAGGACGTGGTGATGATGTAGCCGGTCATGAACAGCACCATCGAGATCGCCGTCCAGAGCAGCTGGTCGTTGCCGACCACCACCCGCCACAGCTCGCGCAGGGTGACCTTGGGCTGCTCGACGGCGAGCCGTGGCTCGCGGACGCCGACCAGGGTGACCACCTGGCCGGCCAACATGATCGTGACCACCCCAGCGGTGAACAGGAACCAGGCGCGGGTGTCGTCGCCGAGCGCCTTGGTCACCGGAATGATCGCCACCACCACACTGAACAGGCCGATGGTGGCGAAGATCTTGGCCAGGGCGCCGATCCGCTCCCGCTGCTTCTGGTCAAGGGTGAGCGCCGGCAGCAACGCCCAGTAGGGAATGTCGTTCATCGTCCAGGTGAGCCCCCACAGCAGATAGAGCAGGGCGAACGCGGCGACGTAGGTGAAGTCGGGCAGGCCGAGATCGGTGAACAGCAGCAACGTGCAGGCCGCGGAGGCGACCGCGCCGGCCGCGATCCAGGGCTTGTAGTGACCCCACCGGCTGCGGGTGTTGTCGACGATGGAGCCCATCACGATGTCCATCACCGCGTCGAACAACCGGGCAGCGAGGATCAACCAGCCTGCCCACCACACGAAGGTGTCCGAGGCGTCGAGCACCTCGGTGATGAAGACGATCAGATAGAGGCTGACCAACGCGTAGACCATGTCGCGACCCAGCGTCCCGACACTGAATGTCCACCTGTTGCGGGCGAACAACGCGTCGGGCGAACCTGGGGCAAGCCGCGATGCCATGCCTTAGGGTAAGGGATGGTCGCCGGTCTAGGGGAGGATAGTGAGTCGACGGTAGTAGCAGTCCTGCGTGTGATGGTGCATCCGAGCAGAGATCCCATTGGGATGAGGAACGGAGCAGACCGCTTGACGCGGGCCGGTTCAGGTCACGCCGGCCCGATCTCCCTGATCGATCTCGGCCCGACGCACCCACTTCCGCACCGTCTCAGCCGTCGATATCCCCAGCAACTCGGCCACCCGAGCCATCGCCGCCCAGTCGATCTGCTGATCGGGCCGGACCTCGGCACACATCCGAACCGCCCGCTGCTTCAACTCAGCCGGATACCTCTTCGACGTGTTCCCTGACATGACCCCAACCTTCCCAAGGTTCGGAGCCTCCGGACATGCCGGGGCGGTTCATCGCTTCGCGAGCATCTCCAGATGCCATAGTGGTTGTTGGTCGACTCGGTGGGAGGCTGCAAGTGAGCGATCAAAGCCCTTGGAAGGCTGAGGGGGTTGGGGAACTTGAGGCTGGCGTCGACGTTGCTGACCAGTTGCTGAAGCGCTACGACCCGGTCCAATGCTGTTGGTCCCTTCCGAAGACCGGTGAGTTCTGGGAGATCGTCACAGACGGGCACCGAAACGGTCATGACGGCAACGGCGTTACTGTTGCAGTGGTTGATGGTGGGTTTGACACGACCATCTCGGCACTTTCCAGATTCCCCGTGAGGGGCGTTGACCCCGGCCACACCTCACACGGGTCTGCAGTCGCGCTCTTGGTCCGAGAGGTGGCGCCGGCCGCACAGTTGAGACTCTTCACTGCCACCAGGCAAGGGAAACTCGACGCAGCGTTGGTCGCGTCGGCGATTCGGCACGCCGTCGACGCTGGTGCGCAGGTCATCAACCTGAGCCTCGGCTGGAGGGTGCCCCTCTCCGAGGAGGTGTTGCGCGACCTTTCCCCATCACAGCTTGTCGACTGGCGTGAGAGGCTCCGTCTGCCAGAGCACTCGGTGACGGAAGCCGTCGCGGAAGCGGTGGCTCAAGGCGCGTTGGTCGTGGCTGCGTGTGGTAACAATTCCGAGTCTGTGCTCATCCCCGCGGCCATGAATGATGCGTTGGCGGTGGGATTCTTAACCGTCTGGGACCTTGGCGACGGCGAACTGACTGGACTCTCACCGAATGGCTACTCTCAATCCCGCTATGCCGACGTCCGGCTGGTCCAGCCGGCAGACGTGCTTGGCTCGAGCTTTGCGTGTCCGTTGGTGGCTGGCTTCGCGGCAATCTCCCCCCACCGTGAGATCCTTCGTTCGTACGTGCGCCCGATAGCTATCGCAGCCATCGCGAGCGATCTGATGATCGGCTGGTCGTCCTCTGCGTGGAACGACCGCGCTGAAGTGATAGATGAATGGTTCAAACGATCGCTACGGGATCTGCCCCACATCCATCTGCCTGCTACCGGGCCGTGCCTGACGTGTGGTCTGCTAGCGGCACCGGCCTACATCAACTGGGGATTGTGGAAGCTTCGTTGGGGTGATCTGGATGGTGCTGAGGAGCTGTTTCGCGCCGTGACCGTGTTCGCACCCAGCAACCGGATCGCAGAAAGGAACCTCGCTCAGACGCTGGCTGCTCGCGAGGCTTCGTAGTAGTATTCGGAAATGATACAGTTGCGTGTTCAAGTCGATGATCTTGACGATCTTCAGTTCGCTCAGTCATGGGCTGGTAATGAAGAAGGTGCGGGATATGAGGTCGTAACGGAAGGGGATGACGGGGGCTTAGCGATCGAGCCCGTGACGGCCGTCCTTATCGCCGCCGGCGTGCTAGCCTTAGCGAGGTTCATCCTTGACTGGTTCAACGATCGAAAAGGTGGCACTGTTGTTGATCTTCGGCCGGGTAGGGAAGATCAAGTCTACCGTGACAAGGACCTCAACTATGGCTGGATACTGGTGATTTCGGCTGACGGGCAGAAGGTTGAGATTAACGTCAAGGACGCACCGAAGACGGCAACGGAGCGTCTACTCGGAAGCGTCATCTCAGGAGCGCTGAAATCCGCTTCTGATATTGCTGAAGAGGCGAAGGCGGCGCTGGGCGCTGAGAAAGTAAAAGCTGTCGCGGGAGCGTGACTAGCAATCCACCCCATCAGTCCGAGTTTGCGCGGAGGCTAGTGCAGTTGCGAGGGTGTCCAGATCGGTGTCCATCAAAGCCTCCAGAGCTTGAGTGGTTCGCAACACTGACTCTGCGACACCCTCCCCTCATCCCCCAGACGCCACACCGACCTTGGACTTACTCATCTAGTTCGAAGGCGAAGATCCTTTGTCGTCGTAGCTAGCGCAGCCGCCGGTTCTCCGGGCTGAGAGCCGCTTGGGTCGACTAGGGTTCCAACGCCGTCGTCAGCCGGCGAGGTGCTTGTGGGTGAAGCGGCCAGGCTGGCGGCACGTGCGTAGTGGGGTCAGCGCGGCGGAGTGTTGCGGGAGTAGATCTGGTGGGCCACGTAGCGCTGGTACATCTCCTCGGTGACGCCGCGTTGAGCGGCGATCTCGGCGAAGAATCGGCCGGATTCGCGCATGGTTCGTTCTTGGGTCTCGTAGTCGACGTGGATCAGACCGAATCGGGCGGATTCTCCCTCGAGCCATTCCCAGTTGTCCATGAACGACCAGTGGTAGTACCGCTCGATCGGGAGATCGGAGTCGGCGATCTCGGCGAGGTGTTCGTGGATGAACCTGCTGCGGAAGCCGTCGTCGGAGTTGGCGGTGCCGTTCTCGGTGACGTAGAGCGGCCCGGGGTGTTCCTCGTGAAGCCAGGTGGCTACCTCGATCAGGCCTTGCGGGTAGATCTCCCAACCCAGGTCGTTGATCGGAACATCGGCGCCGACGCCGTCGTCGAGCCGGCTGACGGTGCTGCGGGAGTAGTAGTTGATGCCGTGGAAGTCGTAGTAGTGGCCGGGGCGGATGCCGGGTGGCTGTGATAGGGGAGCGAGGAAGCGGCCCTTGCACATCGCCTTGGTGATCACGCGCTGGAACAGCCACTCCATCATCTGAGCCGAGGCCCAATGGCCGGGGTGCCAGGCGATCCGGGGCCGGAAGACCCGTAGGTGCTGAGCGACGCCCACGCGAGCGTCCGGCTGCAGCTCGTGGATGAGCCGGTACGCGTCGATGTGGGCCGCAGCCAGGTTGGTGTAGACGTGGGTGAGCGTCTTCAGCGATCGGGCGCCGGGCGGCCACACGCCGAAGTAGTAGGCGTGGGTGGAGTAGATGTTCGGTTCGTTGATCGTGATCCACTCATCGACCAGGTCGCCCAAGGCCGAGATCATCCGCTGGGTGTACTGCTGGAAGACTTTGGTGCTGTCGGCGTGGACGAAGGCGCCGGCGTCCTCGAACCAGGCTGGGTTGTTGAAGTGGTGCAGGGTGACCAGAGGTTTGATTCCGGCGTCGATCAGCTGGCCGAGTTCGTTGCGATAGTGGTCGATTGCCGATGAGTCGAACTCGCCCGGCGATGGTTCAATCCGTGCCCATTCCAGGCCCATCCGGTAGTGCTGAACGTTGAGCGACTTGAGCAGTTCGACGTCCTCGGCGACCCGGTTCCAGTGGTCGCAGGCGCGGGCGGGCGTCGAGCCGTCCTTGATCCGCCCGGGCTCTTCGGCCCAGCGGTGCCAGTTGGTGCGGGCGTGGCCGCCTTCGATTTGGGTGGCGGCGGTGGCTACGCCGAGTTCACAGTTGGCCAAGGTGAACGCGTGCACACAGCCCCTTCCGATCTTGTCGTCTCAAGCATCGTCCGCGGTCCGGCGAGGGGTGTCAATCTGGCGCGCCGCCCCACAAGGTGCCACTGCTCGCGACGTCACTGGTCGCCGAGGAGTTCGGTGCAGATCTCGGCGGCGATCGGCATCGACGAGGTGGCGGCCGGCGAGGGGGCGTTGACCACGTGCAGCTGTCGGTCGGTGCGGCGGAACAGGAAGTCCTCGACCATTCGACCGTCGGCGAGGACGGCCTGGGCCCGGATGCCGGCCGGCTCCGGCGTCAGGTCGGCGAGTTCCAGTTCCGGGCAGTATTTCCGCACCTGGCCCAGATAGCCGCGCTTGACCAGCGAGTTCCACTGTTCGACGACGCCGGTGCGCAGCTGGGTGCGCGCCAACCGCCAGAAGCCGGGGAACCGGAGCAGCTCGGCCAGGTCGCGGCGATTCACCGAGAACCGCGGGTAGCCCTCACGGGCCATCCCGAGCACGGCGTTGGGGCCGACCGTGATGCCACCGTCGATCGTCAGGGTCAGGTGCACGCCGAGGAAGGGGAGCGCGGGGTCGGGAACCGGATAGATGAGGGCATCGATCAGCCCCGCCCTGCTCGCCGGCAGCCGGTAGTACTCGCCCCGGAAGGGCACCATCGCGAAGCCGTCGCCGACGCCGGCGAGACGGGCCAGCCGGTCGGCCTGGATGCCGCCGCAGACAACTACTCGATCGGCACGAACCGGTTCGCCCTCGGCGACCGAGACGGTCACACCGTCCGCATCCTCCTGCAGGCCGGTGACCGCAGTACCCAGCCGGATCGTGCCGCCGTCGGCCTCGATGCGTGCACCCATCACCTCACACACCCGGCCGTAGTCGACGATGCCCGTGTCGGCCAGGAACAGCGCGCCGAGCCCCTGAATGTGTGGCTCGCGGCGCCGCAGTTCGGCCGAGTCGATCCGCTCCGCCCGCAGCCCGTTCAGCTGCGCCCGCTCCTCGAGGGCGGCCAGGCGCTGCTGTTCGACCGGCGTGGTGGCAACGATCAGCTTGCCGGGCTGGGCGAAGGGAATCTCGTGCTCGGTGCAGAACTCCTTCGTCCAGGCGGCACCGGCCTTGCATAGTCGGGCCTTCAGGCTTCCCGGCTTGTAGTAGATGCCGGCATGGATCACTCCGCTGTTGTGCCCGGTCTGGTGGGCGGCGAGCCGTCCCTCCTTCTCCAGCAACACGACGGATGCGCCCGGACGTCGCTGCAGCAGGGTCATTGCCGTGGCCAAGCCCACGATGCCACCGCCGATGACACAAAAGTCGGTTGTTGAACGACTGGCCGACACGATCCCCCTTAAGCCTCGATCCGGCGACACTACAGCGTAGCGATCGACCCGGCGTCGATCGCTTCCGCCGGCAGCGTTCCACTCCGTGGAAGATTGAACGATCAATCACCTGATGATCGTGATGGTGTCCTTGCCTGAGCTGTGCCGGGTGGCCGTACCGTTGACCACCTTTCGGTAGACCGTGTTCGAAATGACGCCACTCTTGGTATTGATCGTCAGAATACGAAGCGGGTTCTCTGAGCGAACGATTGAGTTGCCCAGGTAGGAGATGACCTTGTTGCCCTTGATTGTGTCGACCCGGCGAGTGAAGCCCCCGGTATGGCCGGATGTGACGATCTTCACGTTGGCGTACTTGGAGACAATCCGATCGTAGATGTACGTGCCGCTGGTCTCGCCGTATCCCGCGTTGCTGTTGGAGATCGTGCCATTGCCATTCAGGTAGAAGTGGGTCGAGAGAATCACATTGTAGTTGGGGTGGGCAGCCACGACCTTCCTGCCCCATTCGACCGCTGTCTTACGCGGGGCAAATTCAAGGCTCAGGACGAGCCACTTGGTGCCATCAACGCTGAACGTTGACCAGGTGTTGTCGACCTTGCCGTACTCGAATGTGCCGCCCACATCGGCGGTGAGACCGCCCAGGGGGAAGGCATCGTTGAACTCGGCGGTCTTCCGTACGAGCTTCTTCGTGTCGCACTCGCTTGCACTTAGCCTGCGGACACATTCGGGGTTGAAGACGTACGCCGAGCCGCCGTAGCCTCTGGAGCCTGGTACGCCGTCCCAGCCCACCGCGCGGGTGTCGTGGTTGCCGACCGTCAGTGAGTAGGGCACGCCCGCACGGGTGAGGGTGCTCATCGCCTTCTTGGCGAGCGTGTACTGGTTGGGTGCGAGCCAGCCCCAGTTCACCATGTCACCGGTGTGTATCGCATAGCGCAGGTTGAGGGACTCCCTGTGTGCGGCCAGCCAGGCCGTGCGGCTAGGGAATCTCGGGTCGGTGGGCCATCCCGTTTCTTCCTGTGTATCCCCGATGACAGCAATGCTGAAGGTCTTGCCCGGGTCGGCGGGTTGCGGCTTCGCGGGTGGGAGTCCGACCTGCAGCGCTTTTGCCAGCGTGAATGGCGCGACCGATGCCACCGAGTACTTGAGGGGAATGCGTGGGCTGCCGGCCGGGGTCTTGGCCCACAGGTAGAGTGCTCCGGCGCGGGTGATCTTCTTGGACGACGAGTCCTTGGCCACCAACTGCCACGTCGATGGCTTCTTGGTGCCGTCCTTCCACGCGCGCAGGAAGAGATTTACGGTGTCCTTTCCGGCCACCGTGGCCTCGAGGCGAATCCGTTGGCCCGCAGCAACGGAAAAGCCCAGGGAACCGCCGCCGGACAGGTCCGACTGCTTGTTGGCAGCGACTCGGCTGAATGTCCCGCTCACGGCACCATTCGCCGCGATCTTGACCTTCGTCCGGTATCCGGACGCCCTGGTGTCTGCACGGAACTGGAGGCCGAGTTCGACGGCGCGGCCGGGTGCGGTGACGACCACCTGAGCTATCTGTGTCGTCCTGCTCGGACCGATCTTCGCCCAGGCGCTGGAGTTCGCTTTGAGGATTAGTGGTGCCGGCGCCGCGGCGGAGCTGATTGTGGGAGCGAGGCCGGCCGCGACGACAGTCGCGAGCGAGGCGGCAATGATGCGAAGTCGACGTGGAGTCAAGTTTGGATGGGCGCGATCAAAATGGGGGTGCGATGGCGCTGAAATCACGTTGGGGGTCTCCGGATTCAGTACGTGGCGCCCGGATCGATGTCCGGGCCTGGACACCCTCCCGAGGCCCTCCCCGAGGCAAGTGTGCGCTGGATTGTTTGGCAATGACAAATCGTGCACAGGCTGCGCGCGTCGGCATTCACCGATTCGGAGTCAGGATGCCGGTGGAGGGTAGGCCGTCACGCGGGGGTGGACCGAGTGACCACGTAGGCGCGGTCACGGGCCACAATGCGGGTAGGGCCGACGGCCTGGTGCAGCCAGGGAAGATACGGCAAGTGCGCGTTGTACACGCACCACAGTTCGCCGCCGGGCACGAGTGCATGTCCGGCTTGGGTGAACAGGCGTCGAGCCGGGGTGGTGTCCTTTGCCGCCCGGACGTGGAATGGCGGGTTGGTCACGATCAGGTCGACCGGCTGGTTCCAGCCGGCCAGGCCGTCGCGCCGCTGGACGCCGACCGTGACCCCGTTGGCCTCGGCGGTGAGCCGGGTGGCGTCGGTGGCGCTCCAGGCGACGTCCAAGGCGTGTACTCGGCTGCCCCGGCGGGCGAGCATCGTCGCGAGGATCCCGCTGCCGCAGCCGAGATCGATCGCCGTGGCGGCGTCCGGCAGCTGGTCGAAGCAGCTCGTCAGCAGGGCCGTGCCGCGGTCCAGCCGGTTGGTGCTGAAGGTTGCCCCGTGTGCCACCACGTCGATGCCGAGTGCCTCGACCCGCGCCGTCCGGGGCCAGGACTGTTCGACCGGCCGTGGCCCGGATGCCAGCAGGGCGCGGGCTTTGCGGTGTCCGAGCGAGGCTGTGGCCGACGTGAAGCTCCTTGCCAGAGCGGTGTTCATCGAGCGGGCGAGCTGTTTGTCCCGCTCTGCCGCGATGACCCGGACCTCCGGGTCGGCGTGCCTGGCGATCAGCTCGGCATACTCCTCGACCGCAGCCACCGCGCGGGGGAGGCGCCAGAGCACCGTCCGCGCATCGGTGAGTGCCGACGCCGGGCTCTGGGCACGCTCCACCTGCGGTGTCGTGGGCACGAGCTCCTCCGAGCGGACGTCGTCGCACCACACCCTGGGGCGGTGACCCTGCTCGACCAGCGCCCGGGTGAGGGCGCCGGTCACGTCGTCCAACACCGTGATCGGCTCGGTGATCTCTGCGGCTTGGACGAGCAGCAACTCGGTGACGGGGTCGAGCCGGTCACTCGCTGGATCGTCCATGGCCTCAGGTAACCACCTCGGCGACGCCGTCCGCTATGGAAGCCCTGATCAAAGCCCATCCATCGTTGGTTGAGCCTGTCGAAACCCTCCTGAGTGCCCGGCTGAAGGAGGTCTCGACAAGCTCGACCAGCGACATCCTCAGGGGTCTCGACGAGTCGACCAGCGACATCCCCGGGGTCTCGACAAGCTCGACCGGCCGAGCGCTAGGTACTTCCCCAACCGGCCGGAAGTACTCATCTGGCGGCGATTGTCGTGCCGATCCGTGGCTCAGTCTCCACGGCGCCGTCGGACTCGGTACGGTGGGATCGTCTCACCGGTACCCGACCCCCGCTCCGTCGGGCATCGCGAATCGCGTCGCCGTCGTCGGCGACCATGCAATGGAGCATCTCGAAGGAGATTCGTCACACGATGACCACCAAGTATGTCTACGAGTTCAGCGAGGGCGACGGTTCCATGCGGAACCTGCTCGGCGGCAAGGGCGCCAACCTCGCGGAGATGACCGGGCTGGGTATGCCGGTGCCGCAGGGTTTTACGATCAGCACCGAGGCCTGCACCCGCTACTACGCCGACGGCGAAAAGATCGGCGATGACATCCGTGAAGAGATCGTCCGCTACATCGGCACGCTGGAGGAGTTGACGGGCAAGAAGTTCGGCGATCCGGACAACCCGCTGCTGGTGTCGGTGCGCTCGGGTTCGCGGGCGTCGATGCCGGGCATGATGGACACGATTCTGAACCTCGGCATGAATGAGGACGTGGTCGAGGCGTTCGCCGCCAAGACCGGCAACCCGCGCTTCGTGTACGACTCGTACCGGCGCTTCATTCAGATGTACTCCGACGTTGTCATGGAGGTCGGCAAGGCGTACTTCGAGGAACTCATCGATGAGATGAAGGAGCACAAGGGCGTCAAGGACGACTTGGAGTTGGATGCCGATGACCTGAAGGTGCTGGCTCATCAGTTCAAGGATGAGTACAAGACCAAGATCGGTGCCGAGTTCCCGTCCGATCCGATCGAGCAGCTGTTCGGCGCCATTCAGGCGGTGTTCCGCTCCTGGGACAACCCGCGCGCCGTCTACTACCGCCGGCTCAACGACATTCCGTCCGACTGGGGCACCGCGGTCAATATTCAGTCGATGGTGTTCGGCAACCTGGGTGATACCTCCGGCACCGGTGTGGCGTTCTCGCGCAACCCGGCGACCGGCGACTCCGGCCTGTACGGCGAGTACCTGATGAACGCTCAGGGCGAGGACGTCGTGGCCGGCATCCGGACGCCGCTGACGATCGATCAGCTCAAGGCGCAGAATCCGGCGCTGTATGACGAGTTCCAGACGATCGTGACCCGGCTGGAGAACCATTACCGCGACATGCAGGACATGGAGTTCACCATTGAAGAGGGCAAGCTCTTCATGCTCCAGACCCGCAACGGCAAGCGCACCGCGGCCGCCGCGTTCAAGATCGCCTGCGACCTGGTCGACGAGGGCATGATCGACTCCAAGAAGGCCGTCTCGATGATCGATCCCAAGCAGATCGACGCTCTGCTGCATCCGCAGTTCGATGACGCCGAACTCGCCGGCGCCACCCCGATCGGCAAGGGCCTGCCGGCCTCTCCGGGTGCTGCCTGCGGCCAGGTGGTGTTTACCTCCGAAGAGGCAGCCGAGCGTGGCAAGCGCGGCGAGGACGTCGTGCTGGTCCGGCTGGAGACCACGCCTGAGGACATCGAGGGCATGCACTACGCCAAGGGCATCCTCACCGCGCGCGGCGGGATGACCTCGCACGCCGCCGTGGTGGCCCGCGGCATGGGCACCTGCTGTGTCTCCGGCCTGGGTGAGATCAGCTTCGGGGTGAAGAACTTCACCCTCGGTGGCAACACCTACGGCGAGGGCGACTGGATCTCGCTGGATGGCTCCACCGGCAACGTCTACGGCGAGGCGATCAAGACCGTGCCGGCCGAGATCAGCGGCTACTTCGGCCGGATCATGGACTGGGCGGACGAGTACCGCACCATGAAGGTCCGCACCAACGCCGATACCCCGCTGGACGCCCAGCAGGCCCGTGAATTCGGCGCCGAGGGCATCGGGCTGTGCCGCACCGAGCACATGTTCTTCGAGCCGGACCGGATCGCGGCGATCCGCGAGATGATCGTCTCGAAGAGCGTCGAGCAGCGCGAGGCCGCGTTGGCCAAGTTGCTGCCGATGCAGCGCGGTGACTTCGAGGGCATCTACGAGGCGATGGAGGGTCACCCGGTCACCATCCGGCTGCTCGACCCGCCGCTGCACGAGTTCCTGCCCCACGAGCATTCCGATGTGGTGCACCTGGCCCGCCAGATGAACATGGAGACCCATGCGCTCGAGGCGGTCATCGACTCGTTGCACGAGTTCAACCCGATGATGGGTCACCGCGGCTGTCGCCTCGACGTCACCTACCCCGAGATCGGCGCGATGCAGACCCGGGCGATCATCGAGGCCGCGATCAACGTCCAGAAGCGGCACCCGGAGTGGCACCTCGTCCCCGAGATCATGATTCCGCTGGTCGGCGAGGTGAAGGAACTGGCGTTCGTGAAGAAGATCGTCACCGATACCGCGGACGCGATCATCGCCGAGGCCGGCGTCGACCTGGAGTACCTGGTCGGCACCATGATCGAGATCCCGCGGGCCGCTCTGACCGCCGACGAGATCGCGACCGAGGCCCAGTTCTTCTCCTTCGGCACCAACGACCTCACCCAGATGACGTTCGGCTTCAGCCGTGACGACGCCGGGAAGTTCCTGGATGCCTACTACGAGAAGAAGATCTACGAGAACGACCCGTTCGCCCGGCTCGACCAGATCGGCGTCGGCAAGCTCGTCGAGACCGCCGTGAAGCTCGGCAAGCAGGCTCGTCCGGACATCAAGCTCGGCATCTGTGGTGAGCACGGCGGCGATCCCTCGTCGATCGACTTCTGCCAGCGGGTGGGCCTGAACTACGTGTCCTGCTCGCCGTTCCGGGTGCCGATCGCCCGGCTGGCGGCGGCGCAGTCGGCCTTGGCCCACGGCTGATCGACTGGCCAGAATCGGCGGGTCTCAGCCCATCCGAAGGCCGCAGTGGCCCGGCTCCGCAATGCGGAGCCGGGCCACTGGCTTGTGGTCAGCTGACCATCAGCCCAACAGCTTGCCCCAGGTGCGGACCGAGACGATGCCGGTCTGCGGGAGCTTGTTCTGCTTCTGGTAGGCCTTGACGGCCTTGTGGGTCGTCGCGCCGAAGCTGCTTCCGGTGTTGACCGTGTAGCGCTTTGCCGTCAGCAGGGTGTGCAGTGCCACTACCTGCTTGCCCTTGGCGCCCCTGCGCACATCAGGGGTCAGCCGGGTCAGAGTCAGCGGGTCAGCCTTGCCGGTCACCGAGAGCTGCCGCCCCCGCTGAAACGACTTGACTGCACCGAAGGTTATGGGCCCGAAATAGCCGGTGGCCCTGACCGGGTGGCCGGCGTGGCCCAGCAGATTCTGCAGCGCGACCACCTTGACGCTGCGGTCTCCCCGCTTGAGGGTGACCGTGATCAGCGGGCGGGGCTTGCTCGGTCCGGTCTTCGGTTTGTCGGGCTTGGGTGTTGATGTGCCGTCGAAGCGGTAGAGGTTCCACCGCTTCATGATGCTGATCACCAGATTGGCGTACCCCGGATCGGTGGCATACCCGGCCTTGTGTACGGCCCGAATGAACTTGTTCGAATCGTTGCGGTACTTGAACGCTGGCTTGTACCGACCGGCATGGCTGAGCAGCCGTCCGTGATCGAGGAACGACTTCTCCATCGAGGCATAGGTGCGGAACTTGCTGACGTACTTCTTCTTCTTGCCGTTGAAGTACTCGTACGACGAGAGCGATACGCAGCCGTTCTGGTGCGGGCTGGCCACGGCGCCACACTTGATGCCGAAGTAGTTCCGATGCCGGGTGCTGAGTCCCGACAAACCCCACCCTGACTCAAGAATCGACTGCGCGACCGTCACTGCCCGCGGCACGCCGTACTGTTCCTTGGACGCGGTCGCGGCCTCGGCGGCCGTCCTGATGTAGCGCTCGCGGTCGGCGGCCTCGCTGTCGCTCGCGCCCACCGTGACGCTGGCGACTCCTGTGGCTGTCACTGCGACCGCGAGCAGGCCTGCGCGGATCCGTCCGGAGATGTGGTTCATGGCCACGTATTGAAACCTGAGAACCACCTTAGTGCCACTTAAACTCTCAACTTGGACTCGAAGGTTGACTCGCTGAACCCCTCTGACTAGGGTGTCTGCGCGAGAATATCCGCAAGAAGCGCCGACGCTGGCAGCGGTTCTCGACAGTTTCGCAGTCTATATGCTCAGGGATTCCTCAGGACATCGGGATGCGGATGGTGAAGACGGTGTGTCCGGGGCGGGAGTCGACGGACGCCGTCCCGTGATGGGCGGAGACCACCGCAGCCACGATCGCCAGGCCCAGGCCGGTGGACGAGCCGCCCTGGATCCGGACCCGGCTCGCTTCGGCGCGGGTGAAGCGTTCGAACACCGACGCCTGCAACTCGGGCGGGACACCCGGTCCATCATCGGTCACAGTGATCACCGCCATGCCGTCCGCCAGCGCCACCGTGGTCTCGACCCGGGTGCCGGCGGGGGTGTGGGTGCGGGCGTTGGCCAGCAGATTCGCCACCACCTGGTGCAGCCGGTAGCGGTCGGCGAGCACCATCACCGGCTCGTCGGGAAGCGCCAATGACCAGCTGTGGTCGGGACCGGCCGCGCGGGCGTCGCTGGTGGCGTTGAGCACGATCTCGGTGAGATCGGTGGGTGCCAGGTCGAGGGCCGGGCCGGAATCGAGCCGGGCGAGCAACAGCAGATCCTCGACCAGGCTGCTCATCCGGTCCGATTCGGACTCGATGCGGGCCATGGCGTGCGCCATCGTGGGGGACATGTCGGCGCGTTCCCGGCGACTCAGCTCGGCATAGCCGCGGATCGCCGCCAGCGGGTTGCGCAGTTCATGGGAGGCGTCGGCAACGAACTGTCGCAGCTTCGACTCCGAGGCGTGCCGGGCCGCTAGCGCGCCCTCGACGTTGTCGAGCATGTGGTTGAAGGCGAGCCCGACGCGTCCGACCTCGCTGACCGGGTCGGTGTCGGCCGGCTTCACCCGGACGATGCCCTCCACCTCACCGCTCTCCAGCGGCAGATTGGACACGGTCGTTGCGGTCGCGGCCAGCCGGTTCAGCGGCGCCAGGCTGCCCGCCACCACACCACGCGCCGCGACGACAGCGATCAGGATGACCGCGCCGGTCAACAGGGCCTCGAAGATCATCAGCGATGCCATCACGCTGGACACCTGGCTCAGCGGGATGCCGACGATGATCGCCGACGTACCGTCGGTGCCGGCGGTCACCCGATAGAGGCCGTAGCCGGTGAGCTGGGTGGTCGCCTTCTCGCCAGGGTTGAGCCGCAGCGCAGCCAGCTGCTGCAGGGCGTCCGCCGACAGCGACGTGTACCGGACGCCGTAGTTGCTCGCCCGATCGACCAGGATCACGCCGGTGATGGTGGAGGCCGTCTGCTCGGCGATCACGGTGCCGATCTCCTGCCCGCCCGGCGTCGGACCCCCCGGCCCTGGGCCGCCCGGCCCGGCCTGCCGCGAGATCGCGCGGTCGAGCCGGGCGTCCACCTGACCGACCTGGATGTTGTAGGCCGCGATCGCTACCACCGCGCTCAGGCCGATCGCCACGATCGCCACCAGCGCCGCGACTCGGACGACGAGCCGGCGTCCGAGGGTGCCCTTGGCCAGTGGCCGGAGCACCCCGGTACGAGCGGGCGGTTCGTCCGGCCCCCTCGCCGGCGCCGGCGGGGGATCCGAGCTGATCTGAGCTGGCGGGGTGTGACCCGACGGGACTGGCATGGGTGGGGGCGACGGCCGGGGATCGGTCATTCCGCCGCCGGCTTGAGCACGTACCCGGAGCCGCGCAGGGTGTGGATCATCGGCGTCCGATTGGCATCGATCTTCTTGCGCAGGTAGGAGATGTACAGCTCGACCACGTTGGCCTGGCCGCCGAAGTCGTAGTTCCACACCCGGTCGAGAATCTGCGGCTTGCTCAACACCCGGCGCGGATTGCGCATCAGGTAGCGCAGCAGCTCGAACTCGGTCGCGGTGAGCTGGATTTCGTCGCCGCCCCGGGTGACCTCGTGGGAGTCTTCGTCGAGCACCAGGTCGCCGACCACCAGCTGTGAACCGGGGCGCAGAGTGGTGGCGCCCGAGCGGCGCAACAACCCACGCAGCCGGGCGATCAGCTCCTCCAGCGAGAACGGCTTGGTGACGTAGTCGTCGCCGCCGGCGGTGAGGCCGCCGATCCGGTCCTCGACGGCGTCCTTGGCGGTCAGGAAGATGACCGGGACGTCCGGCTGCTCGGTGCGGATCCGGCGCATCACCTCGAGGCCGTCGAAGTCGGGCAGCATCATGTCGAGGACGATGGCGTCCGGGCGCACTTCGCGGGCCACCTTGACCGCGTCCAGGCCGGAGCCGGCGGTCGCCACCTCCCAGCCTTCGTACCGCATCGCCATGCTCAGCAGTTCGGTGAGGCTGGATTCGTCGTCCACGGTCAGGATCTTGATCGGCGTGCCGTCCGGCCTGGTCAGCGGTTCACTGCCGCCACGGGTGCTGGTCGTCATGTGCATAATCTGTCAGCGCCCTGTGAGCCCAGGCTAGGGCTCGGCTGTGTGTTTCCTGTGAGTGTCGGCTGGAGTTCCCGGGCGGGCTGGGATGATGGGCGGGTGCGTACCCGGGTGATCGACGGCTGGCGACTCGCGGTGGGCACCTTGACGATCATTCCGGTAGCGCCGCCGAGGCGAGTCGATCGCGGTGTCGCCGGAGCGGCCGCCGTCGTCGCGCCGCTGGCGTTCGCACCGGTGGCGCTGGTCGCGGCGGGTGTCGGCTGGAGCGCGTCCCTGGTGCTCGCGGATCTGGTGGCGGCGCTGGTGGTGGTGGGAGCGGTCGCCTGGCTGACCCGGGCGATCCACCTGGACGGCTTGGCGGACACCGCTGACGGGCTGGGGTCGGGACGGTCGGCGGCGCAGGCGCTGGAGATCATGCGTCGTGGCGACATCGGGCCGATGGGCGTGGTCACCCTGATCGTCGTCCTGGGTCTGCAGGTGGCGTCGGTGGCTGTGCTGCTGGGCCGCCCGTGGGGCTGGCTGGCGGTCGCGCTGGCGCTGTGTGCCGGACGCGGGGCGCTGGTGATCGCCGGACGCCGCGGCGTCCGGGCTGCCCGGAGTGACGGGCTCGGCGCGAGCTTCGCGTCCAGCGTGCCGATGCCGGTCGTAGCGACGCTGTGGGCGGTTCTGGCCGGTGCGTTGACGCTGGCGGGCTGGCTCGCGGGCGGGCCGGGATGGCAGGGCCTGGTTGCCGGCGTGACCGGGGCGGGACTCGCCGCCTACCTGGTGCGCCAGGCCGGACGCCGGCTCGGCGGAATCACCGGCGACGTCCTCGGCGCGGCGGTGGAACTCGTGACCACCGGCGTGCTCGTGGTGCTGGCCGCCGGCTGATCGAATCCCGGTTCAGACGGGGAGGGCCCGTCCAGCCACCATCAGGACGACGTCGTCGCTGACCGCAGCCAGTTGTTGGTTGGTGCGTCCCAGAAGATCGGCGAACAGGCGTCCGGAAGGATGGTCGGGGACGACGCCCCACCCGACCTCGTTGGTCACCGCGACGAGCGGGTGTCGGTGGGTGCGCCATGCGCTGCGCAGGTCATCTACGGCGGTTTCGAAAAGGTGGCGCCAGTCGTCGAACGGACGTTCCCAGGTTCCCCAGGCGTCGATCGAGCGGGTGACCCAGGTGCCAAGGCAGTCGATCAGCACCGGCGAGTTGCTGGCTGCCAGCGCCGCGGTGAGATCAACGGTCTCGACCGTACGCCAGTGGGCGGGGCGGCGTTGCTGATGGTTCCAGACGCGGCTGGCCCACTCCGGGTCGGACGCCGGATCGGCAGGGTAGCCGGGAGTCAGGTAGGTCACCTCGCCGACATCGGTCAACAGCGCCTCGGCGTAGGCCGACTTGCCCGAGCGAACCCCGCCGGTCACCAGCACCTTCCTCATGCGGCGACCTTATGCCGACTGGTGGGTTAGGGAAGCGCCGATCAAAGTCCATCCATCGTCATCCCGGACTTTATCCGGGATCTCTCCCACCTGAGAGCCCGGGCTGACGTGAAGGATCAGCGGACGGAAAACCCGCGCAGTGCCGGGTCGGGGGTCGTCCACTCGATGGTGTGGTCGGTGACGCGTCCGGGCCGTCCGCGGCGGGTGGGTTGTTCGATCAGCGCGCGGATCAGCATGCCCAGCGCCGCGGTCGGCCCCTGCGCCTGCACCTCGACCCTGCCGTCGGTCAGGTTCTCGGCGTAGCCGGTCAGGCCGAGCTCACGGCCCCGGTCCATCACCCACCAGCGAAAGCCGACGCCCTGCACGTAGCCGTCCACTCGAATCACAGCGCGTTCCATGGCTGAACCCTATTCATCCGGCGTGATCGGTGCCCAGGTTCCGGTCGAGCCCGCTCCTTGTGGTGCCCGCGGACGGTTGGCTGCGGCTGGTTGCGCCTGGACGGTTGTGCCTGCGGACGCGGAAACGGCGCCGCCCCGGGGGTGGCGGCGCCGTCGCGCAGGTCGATCGGGTCAGGAAACCCGGCGGGTCAGTTCTGAGCCCTGCCTACGCCCGCCTTGTCGGCGGCATCCTTGACGCCGTCCTTGAGCGCCTCGCCGGCCTGCTTGGCCTTCGCGCCGGCCTGGTCGGCCACGCCTTCGGCCTGCAAACGCTCGTTGTCGGTGGCGTCTCCGACGGCCTCTTTGACCTTGCCGCCGACCTCTTGAGCCTTGTTCTGGATCTTGTCGCCGATACCCATGCCTCCTCCTTCGTGGTGCGGGTTGTCGTGCATGTGCAGCCAGGCTAGGACGGCCCCATGGCCTGCCCAATCACCCCTTGGGGTGTCTGCCGGGGGACTCCATGGAAGGCGTTGAGGGACGGTCCGCAGGGAACGTCGACTCTCGTTGGTCGAGCTAGTCGAGACCCGGGATTCCCAGGTTGACAAGGCATTTTAGTCAAGCTCCACCAGCGATGCGGGTGATCGGCGTTTCCCTCAGACGATGTCCGCGACGGTGGCGCCCAGGGCGCGGAGCATCGCGTCGGCGTCCACGCCGAGCGCAACGCCATGGGCACCGCTGCCCATCGATACGCGCCGGCCGGTGATCGACGCATCGGCGATCACCGGGAGGGCGACGCGGGCGCCGAAGGGGGTGATCGTGCCCCGCGCGTACCCGGTCACCGCACGGGCCGTTTCGGCGTCCGGCATGGAAAGTCGTGAGACGCCGAGCAGCGTCCGCAGCTTCGGCCACGCGATCACGGCATCGCCGGGCACCAGGGCGAACAGGAAGTCGTCGGGGCCTCGCCGGACCACCATCGTCTTCACGATGTCGCGGGGCTCGATGCCGCGCGCGGCAGCGGCCTCGGCCAGGGAGGTCACCGGCCCGTGGCGGGTCACGCGGACGTCGAGCCCGAGCGCCCGCGCGGCAGCCACCGCCGGTGGATCCTGCTTACCGACGGGGGTCGCGTCCGGTGCGGCGGGCGCGGGCGGCGTCCGGGTCGCGGGTGGCGTCCGGCTGGCGTGCGCCGTGGGGGACGCCTCCGGGGCAGCCGCATCCGTTGCGGGAGTCGCCTCCGGGACGGGAGTGGCGTCCGGCATCGGGATCAGGCGTGCAGGTAGCCCAGCAGGTGGTTGCGTTCGTCCAGCAGCTGGTCGATGCGGTGCTTGACCACGTCGCCAATGGAGATCACGCCATGCAGCTGGCCGTCCACGACCACTGGCACGTGACGGATGCGTTGATAGGTCATGGTGTGCGCGGTTTCTTCGAGGGTGTCGGAGGGGGTGCAGGTATGAACGGAGGTGGTCATGATCTCGCTGACCGGCAGGGTCAGCACGGACGCCCCCACAACGCCGAGCTTTCGAACGACGTCGCGCTCGCTGACGATGCCGGTGACGACGACGCCGTCGGAGGAGACCACGACCGCACCGATCCGGTGTTTGCCGAGCAGTGCGACCAACTCCTCCACCGTCGCGGTGGGTTCGACCGTGACGACTCCGGCGCCCTTGCTTCGGATGATGTCTTCGATCTTCATAACGGGAACGTACCCCGAGCCCCGAGGACAGGAAAGCGATTCCGGGAACTCGTCACCTGGTCGCGCGTGGCCCGACCAGTATTCGGCCGGGCGTCTCGACCAGCGGATGTCCGCAGGTGCCGGCGCTACTCCCACGTGCTGGACGTCGGCGGACGAACCGGTGAGCGGCACCCGGTATTGTCGGCCTGCCGAGCCGCCACCCCGGCGCTCGCCTCACTATTCTCCGTTCGCCGAGTTCAGAGAGCGGACAATAGTGAGGTGAGCGCGGGGGAGGGGCCGGAGGTTGAGGTGCCCCCTGGCGAGAGGAAGGTCATGACCGAGCCGTCGCCGATCACCCGTGCGGTGCGGGCGGGGATCGACACCGACCTGACCCACGGGGCGGTCGTTCCACCGATCTACCTGAGCACCACCTACACCTTCGCCGAGTTCGGGGTGCCTCGTCCGTTCGACTACGCCCGCCGCGGCAACCCGACCCGCAGCGCGGTCGCCGAGGCGATCGCGGGTCTCGAGGGCGGCGCCGGCGCTGTCGTCACCGCGAGTGGGATGGGCGCGATCACGGCGGTCATCGCGACGTTGTTGCAGCCCGGCGAGGTCCTGGTGGCACCGCATGATTGCTATGGCGGCAGCTGGCGCCTGTTCGACGCTTTGGCGCGCAAGGGCAGCTTCGAGATGGTGCTGGCCGACCTCACCGATCCGGCTGTTGCCGCCGAGGTGATCCGGACCCGGCGTCCGACCTTGCTGTGGGTGGAGACGCCGTCCAACCCGTTGCTGCGGATCAGCGATATTGCCACCTTGGCCGAGCTGGGGCACGAGGTGGGCGCGACGGTGGTGGTCGACAACACGTTCTGCACCCCTCTGGGGCAGCAGCCGCTCGCACTTGGCGCCGATCTGGTGGTGCATTCGGCCACCAAGTACCTCGCCGGACACTCCGATGTGGTGGCCGGCGCGATCGTCGGCACCGGCGCCGAGCAGGTGGCGGACCTGGCGTGGTGGGCGAACTGCCTCGGCGTCACCGGCGGTGCCTTCGACTCCTATCTGGCGCTGCGGGGCGTCCGGACGCTGCATGCCCGGATGGCCGTCCATGAGAGCAACGGGGCCGCGGTCGTCGACCTGCTCGGACGGCACCCCGCCGTGGCCGCCGTCCATCACCCCAGCCTGCCGGCGCACCCCGGCCACGACTTGGCGGCCAGGCAGCAGCAGCTGTTCGGCGGCATCGTCACCTTCGAACTGCACGGCGGCCTGGACGCCGCGAAGACCTTCCTGGAGGGCTTGGCCCTGTTCTGTCCGGCCGAGTCACTGGGCGGCACCGAGTCGCTGGTGTCGCATCCCGGCACGATGACCCACGCCGCGATGCCGCCCGAGGTTCAGGTGGCGGCCGGCATCACCCCCGGCATGATCCGGCTCAGTGTCGGTATCGAACATATCGACGACCTACTGGCCGATCTCGCAGCTGCCCTGGATCGGGTGACCGCCTCCGCTGGTTGAACGTGTCCGGGAACCGACGAGGGTCGTCAGAAGCCGGACGGGACCGACTTCTTGCTCGGCCGTTCGACCAGGGCCCGGATCAGGAACATCACGTTCGCGGGGCGCTCTGCCAGCCGGCGCATGAAGTAGGCGTACCAGTCGGTGCCGAACGGCACATACACCCGCACCTGATGTCCGAGGTCAGCGAGGCGACGCTGTTCCTCGGAACGGATCCCGAGCAGCATCTGCAACTCATAGGACGCCTGGCTCCGGTCGACACGGTTGGCGACGGACCGGACGTGCTCGATCATCGCGTCGTCGTGGGTGGCGAACAGCGGACGCCCGGCGCCCTCCAGCAGGATCGTGGCGCACCGCTTGTAGTTGCGGTCGATGGCGCTCTTCGAGCGGTGGGCGACCTCGGCCGGCTCCGCATAGGCACCCTTGCAGAGCCGTACCCGTTGGCCCTCGGCCGCGTTCTCGGCGCAGTCGGTGCTGGTGCGGAATAGCATCGCCTGCAGCACGGCCCCGGCCCACGGGTAGTCGGCGCGCAGCGTCCGGACCGTGCGCAGGGTGGAGTCGGTGGAGGTGTGATCCTCCATGTCGACGGTGACGGTGGTGCCGGCGCGCTCGGCGGTCGCGCAGATGACCCGGGCGTTGTCGAGGGCCAGTTCGTAGCCGTCCTTGAGCAGTGATCCCAGGGCGGAGAGCTTGATCGACACCTCGACCCGGTCGGCCATCCCCTCGGCGGCGAGCCGGTTCAGCAGCTCGACATAGGTGTCGGTGACCCGGTCGGCCTGGGTGACGGTGACGGTGTCTTCGCCCAGGAAGTCGATGGTGACCAGTCGGTTGCCGGCCAGCAGCCCGCGCACCACACGCAGGCAGTCTTCGACCGTCTCGCCCGCCACGAACCGCTGGACGACGCGCCGGGTCAGCGGAAATCCGACCACGATCCGCTTCATCAGCGGCGCGCGGGACATGCCCAGCAGCAACGTCCTCAGCATCTGGCCTCCTCGGCGACGTCGACGGCCCGCTGTCGAACCGGTCAGCGTCACGCTTCAGACACCATAGAGGACCGCCGCCTCCCGTGGTCAGGCCCGCGGGGCCGGCGTCCCAGAACCTGTGTGCCTCGGCAACTGAGGGTCCGACAGGCTCAACCCGCGGTGGTTCACGAGCCGAAGGCTTCGGATCAGATCAGCCCGAGGTGGCCAAGCTCCGGACCAACTCGACGGTGAGGCGGTCCAGGTGATCCAGTACGACGGAGGCCCGGGCCAGGACGTCCTCGGGCGGGCTGAGGGACGGACGGGGGACGGCGACGACCGGCATGCCGGCGTTGAGCCCGGCCAGGATGCCGCTGGCGGAATCCTCGACGACGACCGTACGGGCCGGCTCGGCGCCCAGGCGCTCGGCGACCCAGAGGAACGCGTCCGGCGCGGGCTTGCCGCGCGCGGTGCCCTCATCGGTGGACCGAACGACAGCGATCAGGTCGCGCACCCCCAAGGCTTGCAGGGCGTGCTCGATGAGCGCGCGCGGCGACGACGAGGCCACCCCGAGCGGCCAATGGCTGGCCAGCCGGCGAACCACCTCGCGGGCGCCGGGCAACACCGGCAGATCGCGGTCATAGCGCTCGATGAGCCCGTCGATCGTCCGCCGGGCAGCGAGTTCGGCGGACGGCCCGATGCCGACGACGTCCGCCATGTAGGCCGACCACTCTCCGGTGCTCATGCCCATCATTGCCCGACTGGCCGGCTCCGGCCATGCGACGCCGTCCTGCACGGCCAACTCGCGGCGCACCGACTCCCAGACCGGCTCGGTGTCGATCAGGGTGCCGTCCAGGTCGAAGATGACCGCCTGTGTCACGACGTTGGCCCTCGTCAGGAGGGAACGCCACGCAGCCGCACCGACAAGCAGGTGACGCAGCCCTCGAGCTTCTCGAACTCGCTGATGTCGACCGCGACCGGTGTGTAGCCGCGCGCGGCCAGCAACTCCGCGGTCCTCGGGGCGGATGCCGAGATCAGCAGCCGGTTCTCGTTGAGCAGGACGACGTGGGCGCCGTCCGGCTCGGGGACCTCCAGGTACTTGTCGAAAACGGCGGGATCGTCGACGAAGGACGGGTGGCCGAGCACAGTGCCGTCCGGCAGTGCCGTGACCGCGGACTTCAGATGCAGCACCTTGGTGATCGGCACCTCGATAACCCGGGCACCGAGCGGCTCCAGTGCCGCGGCCAGCTGGCGAGCGCCCTCCGCGTTGGTGCGGTCGCCCACGCCGACCCAGACGCTGCGGTCGTGCTTCAGCACGTCGCCACCGTCGAGCGTGCCGGGGCTGGTGATCCGGGCGATCCGGTAGCCCAGGCTGCGGACCGCCAACTCGGCGCCCGGGATCTCGGCGCGTCGCTCGGACGCCCCGGGGTTCGCGATCACCGCAACATCGGCGTAGGCGACCATGGTGTCCTCGATAAAGACGCCGTCGGGGCAGTCCTCGGCGGCCGGCGCCTCGATGGTCTCCCAGCCGTTGGCTTCCAGGGTTGCCCGGTAGTCCTCCCATTGCTCGACCGCGCGGTCGATGTCGATGGGCTGACGTTCGATATGGGTCAGCAGTCCTTCGGTCAGCCGAGGCGAAGGGCGCCGCACAAGAGCTCGCTGATGATGCACGGGCCCAGTGTGGCGCCCGATGTCGCGGCTTCGCCGCTGGACGCGCCGTGGCGAGACGGGTCGCCCGAGACCAAGGAAGCACTGATCAAAGCCCATCCATCGTCATCCCGGATGAAAAGCGGGCCCGGGTAAACGGCACGAGGTGTCCGACGGGTTGTCTGGCGACTGAGGACGACGCAGCGAGGCGCCGTCCGGACGTCGCGCAGCGGGCGAAGGCCGGTGGCCGGGCCATTAGCATCGACGCATGCGCGAACTGGTCACCCTGACAGTGGATACTGCGCGCGAGCTCGCCGAGCCGTCCGGGCGGTCACTGCAGTTCGTGGCCCGGCTCGATGACCGCCAAGCGCCGTTGGAGGCCCTGCTGGTGCCCCACGGACCGGCTTCGGAGGGTCTGCTGGTCTACTTCCCGGGCTTCAACACACCGCTCGGCCCGTGGGAGACCGCGAAATGCCGGATGCTCGCGGCGTCCTTCGCGGAGCCGGTGCTGCTCGCCGAGATTCCGGGAATGAGCCGGTTCGGCGACAGCCTGCCCGGCAAGGTCCGCAAGAGCATGCTGCGCGGCGACATCGAGGCCTGGGCCGAGCTGATTGTCGACTACCAGCTGGCCGCGCTCGACACCTTGCAGCAGCGGTTGCCCGCACAGGTCGACCTGATCGGTTACTCGACCGGTTGCTCGTTGGCGGTGGCCGCCTTGCGCCGCTGGCAGGAGGTGGCCAGCATCCGCTCGGTCACCTTGATCGAGCCCGTCGCGACACTGCCGCGCAACCTGCTGACCCTGGAGTTGCACAATCTCTCCGATGTCCTGCGTCAGCCGGCGAGCTTCGCCACCAACCACGCCCACGATTGGGTGATGCGGGCGCGGCGCAGGCAGCTGCGCGAGCCGTGGGTGCGCTACGGCCCGGTCGACCTGGTCGCCATCGCCCAGGTCCTGGCGCAGCCGCACCTGCCGGGCGACCTGCCCCTCGACGGCTCGCTGATCGTCAACCTGGTGCGAGGCGTGCGGAGCGATCTGTGTCACCGGAAGTCCTTCCACGCGCTGCATCGGGCCGCCCCGGACGCGGGACTCACCGTCGAGGTGACCGGGTTCGGGCACCCGCTGTGGCATTCCTTCCCGGTGCTGGACGCCGTCGTGCCCCTCCTGGGCGCGACGGTTCACTAGGGGAAAGCGCTGATCTTCGTTGGTCGAGCTTGTCGAGACCTTGGGATGGCATGAGGCTGGCCAGGGTTTCGACAAGCTCAACCAGCGGTGGGCGGTTACGTTGATCAGCGTTTCCTTGGACACCGGGCTCCGTTGATCGCCTGTGGAGACCCGGTTTCGACACGCTCAACCAACGGGGCGTGAGGTCAGCAGGGCGGGGGCAGGGTGATGGAGTCGTCCGCACTTCGGTAGCCGATGGCGATCCGGCTGACGACGCCGGAGCCGTCCACGATGTAGGCGATGTACTGGTTGGGCGTGGTCAGCGCCCATTGGTTGACCGTCATGTTGCCGTCGGTCATCACGGTCTGCTTCAGTGAGTCCCCATAGATCGCCTTGAGGTTGTCCAGCGGGGTCCCGACCCGGACGCCGCGGCTGCTGGGGAATGCCGGGTTCCGGATGTCGATCGCGCTGACCCGGCCGCCCGAGGCGTACACCTTGACGTCGCCGAGCAGGTCGGTGGGCGACTGCGAACTGCACGCGGTCGGCGCCTGCTGCAGCACACCGAGCTTCACGGCGTCTGCCGAGTCCAGGCCGAGTTTCACCGGGCCCAGCCCGTCGATGAGGAAGGTCCAGCCGAGCCGGTTGCCGGCGTCGTTGAGCTCGTTGGTCGGGGTCGGCGTGGGGGTCGGCGTGGGTGTGGGGGTGGGTGTCGGTGTGGGGGTCGGTGTCGGCGTGGGGGTGGGCGTCGGTCTCGCGGTCCGGGTCTTGGTCGGCCGGGGCTTGGGCCTGGTGCTGCGCGTCGGAGAGGGGGTAGGAGTCGGTGTGACCGACGGCGTCGGGGTGGTGGAGCCCGGCGTGCTAGGGATCGGGACGGCCAGGTTGGCGTCGGAGGATTGGCGGCCCAGGATGAACCAGACCAGGAACAGCACGATGACCCCGACCATCGTCCCGAGCGCGATCGCCCGGCCGACCGAAACCTCACCGGGGGGCCGGACCGCGCCGTCCGGACCCGCGGGACCGCTCGGACCAGTGGCGGGTGTCCCGGCACCCGGCCCGGCCGCAGCCGGGCTCGTCGCGTCCGCCGGTGAAACTGCTGCGCCAGGGGAAGCTGCGGGTGAAGGTGCTGCGCCTGGGGAGGTTGCGGGCGAGCGTGTCGCACCACGGGAACTTGCGGACGAACGCGACGCGCGTGTGGCGGCAGTCGGCGTCGCGGCCGGGCGGGTAGAACCGGGCGAGGCGGCACTGGGTGCGGGCGGAGTGCGGTCGGCCGGCGTCGGTCTTCCCGATGACCCGGCATCCGGGCGTCCAGCGTCCGAGGCATCCGGGCTCCCGACCTCCGAGGATCGGTGTTCGTCGTTGTCGCTGAGCTTCGCGTCGCTGTCGCTGGCGGGACGGAAGATCCAATTGCCGTCGGCTTGGGTGTCCTCACCCCACAGGCGGGGGTCCTCGCCAGGATCGTCGGGACGATCGGTTGGCACGCTTGGCTCTCCTTCGTCGACTGCTCCGGCACCAAGAGATTCCGCAGGTAGGAGAAGTCGGCTCGCCGCCGCTCCACCCGATAGCCCTACCTACGGAACCTCTTGCCGACGTCCAATCTGACATGTCCGAGCCGATCCGTTTGCACAGGGGCCGTCCGGCATGCCGTTCAACGACCTGCCCATCCCGGCGTTCTCCCTTGTCATGGGCGGGTAGAGCGGACTCTCATGGCGAAGTCTAAGAACTTCCCGATATCCACCCTCGGCATGGGAATACGCTGTACAGGTTCATAGTTGAGTCAGGTGCGCTCAACTTTACGATTGAGCGTGCTACGCTCAACAACGTGGCCGGCTGGAGCCGGCAGAAGAACATCACATAACTGGAGGAACACGCAATGGCTCGTGCAGTAGGCATCGACCTCGGCACCACCAACTCGGTCATCGCCGTCCTTGAGGGCGGCGAGCCCACCGTCATCCCCAACGCCGAGGGCGCCCGCACGACCCCCTCGGTCGTCGCCTTCACCAAGAGTGGCGAGGTGCTGGTCGGCGAGGTCGCGAAGCGCCAGGCGGTCACCAACGTCGACCGCACCATCCGTTCGGTCAAGCGCCACATGGGCACCAGCTGGACGGTCGACATCGACAGCAAGGACTACACCGCGCAAGAGATCAGCGCCCGCGTCCTGCAGAAGCTGAAGCGGGACGCCGAGGCGTACCTGGGCGAGCCGGTCACCAACGCCGTGATCACCGTGCCCGCCTACTTCTCCGACGCTGAGCGCCAGGCCACCAAGGAGGCCGGTGAGATCGCCGGCCTGACCGTCGACCGGATCATCAACGAGCCGACCGCGGCCGCGCTCGCCTACGGCCTCGACAAGGGCCACACCGAGCAGACCGTGCTGGTCTTCGACCTCGGCGGCGGCACTTTCGACGTGTCACTACTCGAGATCGCCGACGGCGTCTTCGAGGTGAAGGCCACCAAGGGCGACAACCGGCTCGGCGGCGACGACTGGGATCAGCGCATCGTCGACTGGCTGGTCAAGCAGTTCAAGAACGCCAATGGCATCGACCTGAGCAAGGACAAGATGGCCCGCCAGCGGCTGCAGGAGGCCGCCGAGCGCGCCAAGATCGAGCTGTCCTCCACCCAGGAGACCTCGATCAATCTGCCCTACATCACCGCCGGCGCCGAGGGCCCGCTGCACCTGGACGAGAAGCTCACCCGGGCCGAGTTCCAGCGGATGACCCAGGACCTGCTGGACCGCTGCCGGGCGCCGTTCAACGCGGTGATCTCGGACGCCAGCACCTCGGTCGGCAAGATCGACCACGTCATCCTGGTCGGCGGCTCGACCCGGATGCCGGCCGTCGCCGATCTGGTCAAGGAACTGACCGGCGGCAAGGAGCCCAATAAGAGCGTCAACCCGGACGAGGTCGTGGCCCTGGGCGCCGCGCTCCAGGCCGGTGTGCTGAAGGGTGAGGTGAAGGACGTCCTGCTGCTCGACGTCACCCCGCTGAGCCTCGGCATCGAGACCAAGGGTGGCGTGATGACCAAGATCATCGAGCGCAACACCACCATTCCGACCAAGCGGTCCGAGGTGTTCACCACTGCTGAGGACAACCAGCCGTCGGTGATGATCCAGGTGTACCAGGGCGAGCGTGACTTCGCCCGCGACAACAAGTCGCTGGGCAACTTCGAGCTCACCGGGCTGATGCCGGCGCCGCGCAATGTGCCGCAGATCGAGGTCACCTTCGACATCGACGCCAACGGCATCGTGCACGTCCACGCCAAGGATCTGGCCACCGGCAAGGAGCAGTCCATGACGGTGACCGGCGGGTCGGCGCTGGGCAAGGACGACATCGACCGGATGGTCAAGGACGCCGAATCGCACGCCGAGGAGGACCGCCTGCGTCGCGAGGCCGTCGAGATGCGCAACGAGGCGGACGCCTTGGCGTTCCGCACCGAGAAGCTGATCGCCGACAACGCCGAGTCGATCACCGATGACGTGAAGGCTCCCGTCGAGGAGGCGCTGGCCACCCTGAAGGAGGCCCTGGCCGGCGACGACAACGACGTGGTCAAGGCTGCCATGGACGACCTGAACACCAAGGCGTCGGCGATGGGTCAGGCGATGTACGCCGCGGCCCAGGCCAAGCAGCAGGCCGACGAGGCCGAGGCTCCCACCGCGGGGGCCGAGGACGCGTCGTCCAGCCCGGCTGACGACGACGTGGTGGACGCCGAGATCGTCGATGATGAGGACAACGACAAGAAGTGACGCCGTCGGCCGGTCCGTGGGTGATTCGCCCGCGGACCGGCCGTGGTGATCAGCACTTCCCTAAGGAAGCGCTGATCAAAGCCCATCCATCGTCATCCCGGACTTGATCCGGGATCTGCCCCGCCTGATAGCCCGGGATGACGTGAATGGACCAGCACGTCCCTAAGGAGAATCCGTGAGCAAGCACGAGCAGCAGCCCGACGCTGAGTCGACGCCATCCTCGGCCCCGGAGGCCCCCGAGGCCCCGGAGGCGGCGCCCGAAACGGACGCGGCAGCGTCGGTCGATCAGCCGGACGCAGAGGCGTCCGAGACAGTCGGGCAGGTGATCGACGAGCCCATCGTGGCTGCGAAGATCGCCGAACTGGAGGAGCTGGCTGCCGAGCGCACCCAGGACCTGCAGCGGCTCCAGGCCGAATACGCCAACTACAAGAAGCGGGTCGACCGGGATCGCTCGCTGTCCCGCCAGGGCGGCGTCGAGGCGGTCGTTCTCGACCTACTGCCGGTGCTGGACAGCATCGAAGCGGCCCGCGAGCACGACGAACTCACCGGCGGTTTCAAGCTGGTCGCCGAGGAACTGGAGCGGCTGACTGCCAAGTACGGGCTGATCGCCTACGGCGAGGTCGGTGAGGCGTTCGACCCCAACATCCACGAGGCATTGATGCATGTGCCGCTGGAGGGTGTCGAGGTCACCACGGTCTCGGCGATCATGCAGAAAGGCGTCCGGCTGAACGATCGGGTGCTCCGGCCGGCCCGCGTCGGTGTCGCCGAGCCCGAGTGAGGTCGTCGGTCGAGCTCGGCGCCGGTCGAGTCTGTCGAGACCACAGAAACCGTCGGTCGAGCGTGTCGAGACCGACTGAAGTAGAACCACTGGTCGAAGCTGTCGAGACCACGCACGATAGAGCAACGAAAGGAGGCGTCAGGACATGAGCACGAAGGACTGGCTCGAGAAGGACTACTACAAGGTCCTCGGCGTCTCCTCCGACGCCAAGCCGGATGAGATCAAGAAGGCGTTCCGGAAGCTGGCCCGGGAGAATCACCCCGACCAGAACCAGAACAACCCGGCCGCCGAGCAGCGCTTCAAGGACATCTCTGAGGCGAACTCGGTGCTGTCGGACTCGAAGAAGCGCAAGGAGTACGACGAGGCCCGCCGGATGTTCGGCGGAGGCGGCTTCCGCTTCCCCGGCGGCGGTCAAGGTCCGTCGATGGAGGACCTGTTCCGCAACGCCGGCGGTGGCGCGGCGGGCGGCAACAACAACATCTCCGACCTGTTCGGCAACCTGTTCGGCGGCACTTCGTCCCGGCGGACGACCACCAGCCGCGGTCCGCGCCGAGGGCAGGACATCGAGGGTGAAGCCACCATCGACTTCACCGACGCGGTGGCCGGGGTCACCGTCACCATGCAAACGGTGTCGGACGAGGCCTGCGCGGCCTGTTCGGGCACCGGCGCCAAGTCGGGGACGCTGCCCAAGGTCTGTCCGACCTGCCAGGGCAGCGGTATGCAGACCTCCACGTCGGGCGGCGTCTTCGCCGTCAGCGAGCCGTGCAAGGACTGCCGTGGTCGCGGCCTGATCGTCGAGGAGCCGTGCCCGGTCTGCGCCGGTTCCGGACGGGGCCGGTCGACCAAGTCGATGCAGGTCCGGATTCCCGCCGGAGTGACCGACGGTCAGAAGATCCGGATCAAGGGCAAAGGCAGCACCGGTGAGAACGGTGGCGCGCCTGGCGACCTGTACGTGCTGGTGCACGTCCGGCCGCACAGGCTGTTCGGCCGGAAGGGGGACAACCTCACCCTGACCGTACCGGTGACGTTCACCGAAGCCGCGCTGGGTGCCGACATCTCGGTGCCGACACTGTCCGGTCAGCGAGTCACTCTGAAGATCGGACCCGGGACGCCCAACGGCCGCACCTTCCGGGTCCGGGGCAAGGGCGTGCGCAAGTCCGACGGCAGCACCGGCGACCTGCTGGTGACCGTCGAGGTGCAGGTGCCGAACGAACTCAACGACACGGCCCGGGAGGCGCTGGCCAGCTTCGCCGCGGCGATGGGCGACGACAGCGATCCGCGTGCGTCGCTGTACGGAGGCTGAGATGACCTCGTCCGAGTTCCTGCCGCAGCGGATCGACTCCGACGCCCCGATCTTCGTCATCTCGGTGGCCGCACAACTGGCTGAGATGCATCCGCAGACGCTGCGCGGCTACGACCGGGTCGGGCTGGTCGTGCCGCAACGGACCCGGGGCCGCGGCCGCCGCTACTCGCTGCGCGACATCGCGAAGCTGCGGCACATCCAGCACCTGTCGCAGCGCGAGGGGATCAACCTGGAGGGCATCCGGCGGATCCTGGCGCTCGAGGACGAGTTGGACGCCCTGCGCGGCCAGCTGGCCAAGGTCGCCGAACTGGTGGCCGAGCTGCAGACCGAGCCGCGCGCGTCCCGGGTGTTCACCGCGGCGTCCGCCGGTGACGTCCATCTCGGACGGCGGGCGTCCCGCCGTCCGACCCTGGCGCTGCCGGGCCGTCCGACCGTGGGCCCCGAGGACACCTGATCGCTGGCGTCGGTCGAGCTCGCCCCATGTCTGGCTCCGCTCGCCGAACCGGTCTCGCTGGTTGAGCTTGTCGAAACCCCTTGCCAGCGGGCTCAAGTCAGGTCTCGACAGGCTCGACCGACGAACGCGAGCGAATGAGGTCAGGCCTGGCGGGCCCGTCGCGCGTCGATGAAGGAACGGACGCCGAAGACCAGGTAGATGGCCAGTAGGACGAACATCACCAGGCTGGTCCAGATCGCGGCCGGGCGCTCGGCGGTTCCGCTGAACAGCTGGCCGACCTTGACCACATTCATCAGCGAGCCGAGGACTCCGAGCAGCGCGACGGCGAGGGCGCCATGGATGGCGTGGCGGCGCAGCCGGGGGGTGGTCGCCAATCCGCCGGCGACCAGCATCAGCGCGCCGACGAAGCTGGGGATCATCGCGGTCATGCTCACCCCGCCGGTCAGCCCGTAGGCGATCACCCCGGTGAGGGTGAGCAGGGCGCCGATGGTCATGGTCAGCTTGGTGATCAAGGGTTGTCCTCTCGTCGTTGCCTCGATCGTCTCACGGATGCGCGGAGTGCTCGGTACCTGCCCGGCCGCGACAGTGGATGCTCCCTGAGTCACCCGTTGACCTTGCGTTGGTCGAGCTTTGTCGAGAGACCTTGCGTTGGTCGAGCTTGTCGAGACCTCAGCGGGAAGCGCTGATCAATCATGTCCCGGCTGCGGTGCACTCGGCGGGCGATCGGGAACCCCACCCCTTGCGCCGGATGACCCGATACGGCCGCAAGGGCTGGCGGTCCCAGCACATCGGTCCGGGCACGTCCTCGCTCGAAACATCAAAGCCGATCCATCGTCATCCCGGACTTGATCCGTCATCCCGGATCCGTCATCCCGGACTTGATCCGGGATCTGTCCCGCCGGACGTCCAGCCGGACGTCCTGGGTCGAAGCCCGGGATGACGTGAATGTCAGCGCGTCCTCGGGCGACGCTCGCGCCGGAGGGGGTTCTACCGGCTCAACCCGCGGTGGTTTGGGTGATTGCCCGTCAACTGGCGACCGATTCGGCAGGCGTTCCGCTTCCGTCGCCTTGAGTGTGCCCGGAATCGGTCGCAATCTGACGACGGGGACGGGGGTGTCACGGACCGGGCCGGCAGGTTGGGGGCGGTGTGCCAATCACGGCCACCCCTACCGCCAGCGCCCTGTCCGCGAATGATGTCTAAAGGAGGCGCGGCGGCGAGCTTTGATACCGATGTCGACGCGTCCGGTCCCGGGAAGTGACTGGCGGGATCGGGAACGATTGCGCGTTGCGCGCCGCCATGGTGTCACGCGGGCTTGGTGTGGGGGAACCGCAAGGGAGTGGGCCTGTGGGTCGGTGGAGGGAGCGGGCCGGCCCGTCGGTGTGGGAGTGGCTTGGCGAGTGGGCTCGGACGATGCGGCGCTGCGGTCTTTCTGACGCGCCCCGGTCAGCACCCTCGCCGCTCACCCCAGCCGATGAGACGCCCGCTGACGTGGGGGTGGGGTGCGCGCGGAAATTGTCAGTGGCCGCGCGCATGCTTGATGCATGACGTACTGCAGGCACTCGATCGTTCCGCCTTACCTGTTGCAGCGGCTCGCCGACAGCGACGACGCCGGGGTCGCCGATGTCGCCCAGCAGACGCTGCTGACCGACCAGTCGCTCCGAGCCGGACGCCACCCGCAGCCCGCGTCCGGCTATCTGCGCGCACCGGACGCGGTGGGCGGAGCCCCGCCCAGGAGGGAGATCCGCACCGCGAAGAACACCGAGAGACTGCCGGGCACCGTCGTCCGTCGTGAGGGCGAGCCGGCGACCGGTGATCCTGCCGCCGATGAGGCGTTCGACGGCTTCGGCGCCACCTGGACGTTGTTCCACGACGTGTATGGCCGCGACTCCATCGACGGCGCCGGCATGACGCTGCTGGGCACCGTGCACTACGGCCAGGGCTACGACAACGCCTTCTGGGACGGCGAACGGATGGTGTTCGGCGACGGTGACGGCCAGATCTTCGGACGGTTCACCGCTAGCCTCGAGGTGATCGGCCACGAGCTGACCCACGGCGTCACCGAACGCACCGCCGGGTTGGTCTACTCCGGCCAGCCGGGTGCCCTCAACGAGCACCTCTCCGACGTCTTCGGCAGCCTGGTCAAGCAGCGCCAACTCGGTCAGGACGCGGCGGCCGCCGACTGGCTGATCGGCGCCGACCTGCTGCTGCCCGGCGTCGAAGGAGTCGCGTTGCGCAGCATGATCGCGCCCGGCACTGCGTACAACGACCCCCGGCTCGGCAAGGATCCTCAACCCGACCACATGGATCGCTTCGTCACCACCCGTGACGACAACGGCGGCGTACACATCAACTCGGGCATTCCGAACCGTGCCTTCGTGCTGGCCGCGCAGGCGATCGGCGGTCAGGCCTGGGTGGCGGCCGGGCAGGTCTGGTACGACGTCCTGACCGGTGGCGAGCTGATCGCCCGCGCGGATTTCGCACGGTTCGCCGCACTCACCATCGAGGCAGCGAAGACCCGTTTCGGCGACGGCAGCCCCGAGCATCGAGCGATCTCCGAGGGATGGGTGCAGGTCGGCCTGGGCGCGGCGAGTGCCGCTACGTCCGACCCCGTGACCCCGCCGGCCACCGACGCCGACCTGCTGCTGCGGCGTACCGGGGGTGTCACCGGGGTGATCCGGGAGCGTCGCACCAGCCTCGACGAGCTGCCGCCGTCCGATGCGAAGAAGTGGAACTCGCTGTTGAGCTCGAACACCCTGGTGGACGTCGCCACCGGCGACCCGGTGCGAGACGGCTTCTGCTACCGAGTCGCCTGCGAGGCGCTGTCGGTCGACGTCACCGTCGCCGAGCAGGATCTGACCAAGGCGCAGCGCCACCTCTTCCAGCGGACGCTGCTGGACGAGAACAGATAGCCACCCCCCCGGGTTGGTCGAGCTTGTCGTGACCCTGCGCCGGTCACCGTCGGTCGGGGCCCAGTCAGCGTTGGTCGAGCTTGTCGAGACCCGGGCCGGTCACCGTCGGCCGAGGCCCAGTCAGCGTTGGTCGAGCTTGTCGAGACCCGGGCCGGTCACCGTCGGTCGAGGCCCAGCTACCGTTGGTCGAGCTTGTCGAGACCCGTTCCAGGTCACCGTCGGTCGAGGGCCAGCCACCGTTGGTCGAGCTTGTCGAGACCCGTTCCAGCCGCGGTGGTTCGACTGGATCGAGAGCGGACCTGGTTTCGACAGGCTCAACCAGCCGTGATGGTCCCAGGCGCCATCCGCGGACGCGGTGTGGACAGGCTCAGCCGGCGGACGTGGTTTCGACTGGATCGACAGCGAGGGACGCGTGGCCGACTGGTTTCGGGGCGAATGGCGTCCGATACTGGAACGATTCCGCGGGGTAGGGGAGGGCCGATGGCCAAGGCAGCACCGAAGCAGGACACCGGCGACGCACGGCTGGCGATCAAGGCGCCGAAGAGCTACGGGGCGGGCGTTCCCGGTGTGGTGAGGGCGCTGGAGCATGCCACGACGCAGATGGGCGTCGTCCGGTCGGCGCTCACCCTGACCGCGATCAACCAGAAGGACGGCTTCGACTGCCCCGGCTGTGCGTGGCCCGACCCTGATCATCGGCACGCGGCCGAGTTCTGCGAGAACGGCGCCAAGGCCGTTGCCGAGGAGGCGACCCTGCGCCGGGTCACCGCCGAGTTCTTCGCCACCCATTCGGTCGCCGATCTGGCCACCCGCTCCGACCACTGGCTCGGCCAACAGGGACGCGTCGCCGAGCCGATGGTGCTGCGCGACGCCGCCACGCACTACGAACCGATCGGCTGGGACGAGGCGTTCGACCTGGTCGCCGGCGAACTGCGGAGCCTGCCGAACCCCGACGAGGCGATCTTCTACACCTCGGGCCGGACGTCCAACGAGGCCGCCTTCGCGTACCAGCTGTTCGTCCGCGCGTTCGGTACCAACAACCTGCCCGACTGTTCGAACATGTGCCACGAGTCCAGCGGGTCGGCGCTCGGACAGACCCTCGGCATCGGCAAGGGCACGGTCACCCTGGAAGACATTCACGACACCGACCTGGTGATCATCGCCGGGCAGAACCCGGGCACCAATCACCCCCGGATGCTGTCGGCGCTGGAACGGACGAAAGCCAACGGCGGCCGGATCATCGCGGTGAATCCCCTGATCGAGGCCGGTTTGAAGGCGTTCCGGAATCCACAGACCGTGCGGGGCGTGCTGCGTGGCGGGGTCGAGTTGGCCGACGAGTACTGCCAGATCCGGGTGAATGGTGACCTGGCGTTCTTCCAGGGGTTGAACAAACTGCTGCTCGAGGCGGACGCGCTCGATCACCCGTTCATCTCGGAGCACACCAGCGGATTCGACGAGTTCCGCGCGCATCTCGACACCATCGACTGGGCCGATATCGAGCGTGCCACAGGTATGAGCCGAGCCGACCTGGAGCGGGTCGCCGAGCAGGTGCAGGCCGCCGAGTCGATCATCGTCTGCTGGGCGATGGGTCTCACCCAGCACAAGAACTCGGTGCCGACGATCCGCGAGATCGTCAACTTCCTGCTGCTGCGCGGCAATGTCGGACGTCCCGGTGCGGGCGCCTGCCCGGTGCGCGGTCACTCCAACGTCCAAGGTGACCGGACGGTCGGCATCAACGAACGCCCGCCGGCGGCCCTGCTGGATGCCCTCGACCGGCACTTCGGGATCGTCTCCCCGCGCGAACACGGCCACGATGTGGTGGCTGCGATCCGGGCGATGCGCGACGGGCGGTGCGGGGTGTTCCTGGCCGTCGGCGGAAACTTCGTCCGGGCGACTCCGGATTCGGCGGTGACCGAGGCCGCGATGCGCAACGTGGGGCTGACCGTCCATGTCTCGACCAAGCTGAACGGGTCGCACGCGATCACCGGACGGCAGGCGTTGATCCTGCCAACGCTGGGCCGCACCGAGCACGACCGCACCAGCGGACGGGAGCAGTTCGTCACCGTCGAGGACTCGATGGGCATGGTGCACGCCTCTCGCGGACGGCTGGCCCCGGCGACCGCCGAGCTGCGGTCCGAGGTCGACATCGTCTGCTCGATCGCAGAACGGACGGTGGGTTCCGACGTCATCGACTGGGCGGCGATGCGCGCCGACTACGCCACCATTCGCGGGCACATCGAGGCGTGCATTCCGGGGTTCGAGCACTACGAGGAGCGGGTGAGCGCACCGCTGGGCTTCGCGCTGCCGAACCCTCCACGGGATTCGCGCACCTTCAAGACAGCGACCGGTAAGGCACGGTTCACCGCCAACGAGTTGGTCATCATCGAGGTGCCGGCCGGGCATCTGCTGCTGCAGACGGTGCGTAGCCACGACCAGTTCAACACCACCATCTACGGTATGGACGACGTGTACCGAGGGGTGAAGGCCGGGCGGCGGGTGCTGTTCATCCACCCCGATGATCGGGCAGAACTGGGGTTCGACGAGGGAGCCATGGTCGACCTGATTTCGATCTGGCCTGGGGACGGCGGCACCGAGGAACGCCGCGCCCACGGCTTCCGGCTGGTCGGCTACGCGACCGCCCGCGGCTGCGTCGCGGCCTACTTCCCGGAGACGAACGTGCTGGTGCCGCTTGATTCGGTTGCCGACGAGTCCGGAACGCCGACCTCCAAGTCGATCATCGTCCGCCTCGAACCTGCCGACTCGACACCGATCGGGGTGCGCTAGTGCGGCTCAAGCCCAGATCCGCCGATCTGCGCCGTGGCGAGCGGCACCCGATGGGTGCAGTGGCGAGTCGGGTGCGCGAAGGCCTACCGGGTCGTACGGCGAGCGTGTCCGGTGCAGGCGGCGTGCCCAGCCGGCGTCGCGCAGGAGGCGCAGATTGGTGGATCTGGGTCACGGCACCGCGGATCAGTGCGGGCCCTCGTTGGTTGAGCTTGTCGAAACCCGTTGCGGACGGGGTCTCGACAAGCCTGACCGACGATGATCACGGCCTCCTCAACAACGCGGTGCTCCGCGGAATCCCGGGCGGTGCGTGCTAATGGGTCGGGTCACTCAACGGGTGCGGGTCGTCCGGATCGAGCCGGACGCGGCCCGCGAACGCGAGGATCGGTTGGCCGTCGAAGAGCCGCTGGAGTTGCGATTGGGTGGACGTGCGCATGCGGTCACCATGCGCACCCCCGGACATGACATCGAGTTGGCGCACGGCTGGCTGCACGCCGAGGGCGTGATCGCCGGGGCCGACGACGTGCTGCGGGCGCAGTACTGCGCCGGATCGGTCATCGACGACGACACCGGAACCGGGGCGAACACCTACAACGTGCTCGACCTGGTGCTCGCCGCCGGCGTCGTGCCGCCGCCGGTGCGGGGGAGTTTCACCTCCAGTGCCTGCGGTGTCTGCGGCGCCGACTCGATCGAGACCCTCTCCAGGCAGGGCCGCTGGGACGTCGCCCTCGACTCGTCCGAGGTCTCCACCGAACTGCTGCTGTCGTTGCCGTCCCGGCTGCGGAACGAGCAGCGCACCTTCGACGCGACCGGCGGCGTCCATGCCGCGGGCCTGTTCGACCTCGACGGCCGGGCATTGGTCGTCCGCGAGGACGTCGGCCGACACAACGCCGTCGACAAGGTGATCGGCTGGGCGATCCTGCGCGGACGCCTCCCGCTCAGCCGGACGGTCCTGCAAGTCAGCGGACGCCTCTCCTTCGAGTTGGTGCAGAAGGCCTACCTGGCCGGCATCCCCATCGTCTCGGCCGTCTCCGCACCCAGTTCCCTCGCGGTCGACACCGCCCGCCACCTGGGCCTCACCGTCGCCGGCTTCGTCCGCGGCGCGTCCCTCAACCTCTACGCCCACCCCCACCGCGTCCGCACCTGACCGCCGCCGGCGGTACGCGGGGACGGTTCTTTTCGTTCCGCTCGGATCCGCGTCTCGCGATTCCTCCGCCACGTTGCCCCCCTTTTGGCGTCATTGCCCCCGCTTAAACCGGTGCAATGACACCAAAGCGGGGCGATGTGGCCGCCGAGCCGACGGCGGGCGACTATCGGCCTGATCGGCGGCAGGAGTTCCAGAATGTGCAGTCCGAGCTGCACAGCAACGTGGCGGTGTGTGCTGTCGGACGTCCATGGCTCATGCTCGGCGCACCGGCCCTGGGGAGGCTGCTGGCCGAGCAGTCCCTGGTGACAGCGACCGGGTGGCCGGGCAGGCTGGGGGTGTGGACCTGGACGAGGCGGCGACCGAGCTGTACGGCGTGGCTCTGGACGACTTCATGGCGACCCGGACGCGGCTGGTCGCGCAGGCCCGGGCGGCCAAGGACCGTCCCCTCGCCACAGCGATCGCGGCGCTCAAGAAGCCGACCCGTTCGGCCTGGCTGTTGAACCTGCTCAGCCGGCGATCCTCGGACGTCCTGGCCGAACTGGGGGAACTTGCCGGACGCCTGGCCGCCGCTCACCGAGCCGGTGATCTGGCCGCATTGCGCGCGTTGGGCACCGAACGGACGGCGCTGGTGGGACGGCTGTCCGCAGCGGCTGTGAACGCCGCAGCCCACGGCTACCGGGCAACCGAGGCGGTGAAGGGCGAAGTCAGCGACACCTTGTCAGCAGCGATCGCCGACCCGGAGGTTCGCAGCGAGTTGCTCGCCGGACGACTGGTCAAGGCGCACGTCTACTCAGGCTTCGGATTGCCGACCATGCCAGTGCTCGCGCCCGGCCTGGCGCCATCCGAGCCCCGATCGGCGGACGAACTAGCCCCACCCGCGGCCGGGCAGATCGGTCCTGAGGACGTCGCCCGGCGAGCGGCCGAGGGCGTCGACCGGCACGCGGCCGAGGACGTCGTTCGGCACGCGGCCGAGGACGCCGAACGGCATGTGGCCGAGGACGTGGACCGGCGAGCGGCCGAGGCCGCACGAGAGCAGGCGGAACGACTGGTCGCCGAGGCGTCCGACGATTTGCGCCGAGCCCGAGCCGGCTACCAGCTGGCCGCGGAGCGCGAAGTCGAAGCCCGGGAACGACTCGATCGGGCCAGCCAGGAGGTTGCCGACCTGCGGGCCGAGCTCCGTGCCGCCGAGGACGCGGAAGTGGCTGTCCGTCGCGCCGCCACCGACGCTGCGGACGGTGTCCATGAGGCACGCGGCGCCGTCCAGCAGGCTGAACAAGCGCTCGCCGAGGCCAGCCGGCGACTCGCGGCGGGCGAGCGCTGACGGCGGACATCATCGCTGGCCACCACCAGGTCCCCGGATCGATCCCGGACGGCGTTCGGGTGGCGTTCGGTCGGGTCGGATCGCCACACTCGACCGACGGTGGTTCCCTGGGAAACGCTGATCGTCGCTGGTCGAGCTTGTCGAGACCTCGGACAACCTGCGCTGACAAGGGATTTCGACAAGCGCCGGGTCAGACCGGCTACAGCGCTGCCGGGTCGTAGTCCAGGCACGCTCGGCTGGTGCGCCGGGCCACGATGACGTCCACGACCTTCAGGTGATCGGGGTGCACCGCGTAGGCCTGCAGCGCCTCGGCATCGGCGAACACTGAGTAGATGGCCAGGTCGAAGGTGTTGTCGAGACCGGGCTGCGGGGTGATCACCTCGAACTCGACGATGCCGTCGATCAGTGCGGGCAGCGCCCGGAGCGCGTCCGCGGCCAGTGCCACGTTGGTCGCTTTGTCGGCGCCCTCGGCATGCTCGGCGAACTCCCAGGCCACGATGTGCTTGATCATGCGATCAACCTACTGGCCACGACCCCGGCGCGCGGGCCTAACGAGGCTCCGCGTGGATCTCCCTACTGGCCGGCCGAACGAGCGTCCTGTCGGATCCCTGAGTGTGGACCGGAGTGTCCTTTCGGAACCACCTCCGTGTGGACCGGAAAGGGTCGCTTCGGAACCACCCGCGCAGGTACCGGAGCCCTGTTCCTTGGCCTACCGTGGCCGGATGGACGACTTCCTGGTGGACCGGGTGCTGCTCGCCGTCGAGCAGATCCCGACCGGGCGAGTCGCCTCGTACGGAGATATCGCCGCAATCGTCGGTACCGGGCCGCGGCAGGTGGGCGGCCTCCTCAGCCGGTACGGCGCCGATGTCGCGTGGTGGCGGGTGACCGCGCACGACGGCACCATGGCGTCCGGCCTGATCGGACGGGCCCGCGAGCGCTGGGCCGGCGAGGGCATCCCGGCCAACGCGAGCCGAACCGGGTGTCGGATCACCACGTGCCGGGCCGACCAGATTGCCCTGCGGGACGCCTACCGCCAGGCGCTCGCTGCACTGCTGGCCCGAACCGGGACGGCGCTGCCCCGAATTGGCGCCCCCGCCGCCCGTGCGCTGGCGGCGTTGGGGATCAGCTACCTCGAACAACTGCTCGACTGGTCAACGGAGGAGTTGCTCGCCGTGCACGGCATCGGGCCGAGGGCGATCGAGATCATCGACGATGCGCTCGCTGAGCACGGTTGGCGGCTGCGCGACAGCCGGCGGGCATGATGGTCCGGACGCGGTGGAGACCGCCAGGAACCAGCGGTGTCACGCTGATCAGCGCTTCCCCAGGTCCGCCGCCGCGATCGCGGCGCGCATCCGCGCCACCTCGTCCGGGCCGGCCTCCCGGGCCAGTGCGGGAATCTCGAACATGTGCCGGCGCAGCTCGCAGGGGATGGCGGTGACCACTTCGGCGGGTGCGGTCAGCGCCTTGTCGTACAGCACCAGTCCCTGGACGTAGAAGAGGTCCACGAACGTTGCCTGACCGGCGGCGTCGCGCATCACGTTGTTGGGGTTGTCGTCCAGCGGACCGCACCAGGGCAGCTCCGCCTCAGCCCGGCGATGGACGTCGTCGATGAGCGCCGCGACCGTAGCCAGCTCAGGGTCGGTCCGGTGTGCCGCGGGATCATGCAGGCGTCGGTGCCACCTCTGTGCCTGCTCTGCGGGCATCGCGTCCAGCAGTTCCATCACCATCAGGTGCCCGCCCCCGTCGAGGCTTCGGTGCGCGTCGAGCCGGGGTAGGTAGCGGTTTCCTGCACCCTCCCGATAGAGCCGGGCGGTGAACGCGCAGGCCGGGTCGAAGGGACTCACCCGCGCCGCGACCCGTCCGATAGGGGAGCGATAGGCCCGTGCCCAGTCGCCCTCGCCGCAAAGCGTCCAGCCGTCGGCGAGCAGCCGGTCCTCGACCTCGTCGTGCCTGGGTGGGACGCCGTGCGCATCGACCCAGGTCAGCAGCCGCTGCGTCACCTTGTCCACGTCGCGACAGTAGCCGCCTTGGAGAGTGCCGCATCCCGGCTGGTCGAGATCAGCTTGTCGAAGGGCCACGACACGAGCACGAACAACCGGTTCACCACGCTGCCAGCTGGTGCCTCGGCCAGCCACCACCAACTCTCACAGACGCTTGTCGAGACCCCTTCCTCGGTTCGACAAGCTCAACCAACGGTTGCTGGCTTGATTCGACAGGCTCAGGTTTCGACGAGCTCAAGCAGCGGTGGCTGGCTTGGCTCGACACGCTGAAGCAGCGGTGGCTGGGTTGGTTCGACAGGTTCGGGTTCGACAAGCTCAACCAGCGGAAGGCGGCGGCAGGCTCAATCGGCGGGTGCGTCGTCGACCGGCAGGACCTCGAGCCGGGGGTACTCCGGCTGCCACATGCGCTGGTAGATATCGTTGATCGGGTCGGTCATCGGCGTCCGGGCCAGGCCCTGCTCCTCGGCTGTCCGGGCCACGGCCAAGGCGACCGCCGCGGCCACCAGCCGCAGATCGCTCATCGCCGGTAGCAGCGATGCGCCTGGTCGGTACTCGTTGACCAGCCCGGCCAACGCGGCGGCGGCCGCATGGATCATCTCGTCGCTGACCCGTCGGGCACGCACGACGGACACCCCGAGCCCCAGGCCGGGGAAGATCAGCGCGTTGTTGGCCTGCGCGATGGTGTGGTAGACGCCGTCGTGCCGGATGGTCCCGTACGGGCTGCCGGTGGCGATCAGCGCCCGTCCGTCGGTCCACTCCAGCAGGTCGGCGGGGTTGGCCTCGGAGCGCGAGGTCGGATTCGACAACGGCAGGATGATCGGCCGGTCGCAGCCGGCCGCCATCGCCGTCACCACCGGTCGGGAGAACGCGCCGGTCTGCGCGGAGGTGCCGATCAGGATGGTCGGCTGGACGGCGTCGACCACATCCTGCAGCGTCACCCGGGTCGGGTGCGCAACCTGCCACTCGTCCACCTCGGCACGGGTCCGGGCGTAGGGACGCTGGAAATCACGGACGCCCTGGCCGTCGTCGACGATCAGTCCGCGGCTGTTGAAGGCGTAGAACGGCTGATAGCGGTCTTCTGAGGGCAGCCCGGCCTGCACCATCGCCTCGCCGATGATGTCGGCGATGCCGACTCCGGCCGTCCCCGCGCCGTAGACGACCACCCGGTGCTGCGGCAGCGGCACCCCGGTCAGCCGGACGGCCGCCAGGACCGCGGCGAGCACCACCGCCGCGGTGCCCTGGATGTCGTCGTTGAAGGTGCAGACCTGGTCGCTGTACCGGTTGAGGATGCGGTGCGCGTTGCCGGCGCCGAAGTCCTCCCAATGCAGCATCGCGTGCGGAAACTGGCGCCTGACGGCGTTGACGAACAGGTCGATGAACTCGTCGTAACGCGGTCCGCGGACCCGCGCATGCCGCTCACCGAGATACACGCCGCTATGCAGCAGCCCGAGATTGTCGGTGCCGACATCGAGCACGATCGGCACGGCCCGACGCGGATGGATGCCGGCCGCCGCGGTGTACACACCGAGCTTGCCCAGCGCGATCTGGACGCCGCCGATGCCCTGGTCGCCGATGCCGAGGATGCCCTCCGAATCGGTCACCACGACCAGGTCGACATCGTCGCCGTCCAACTCGTAGTTGGCCAGCGACTGCTCGACCAGCTCGGGATGGTCGATGGACAGGAACAGCCCGCGCTGGCCCACGTACTCGTGGCTGAACCGCTCGATCGCCTCACCGATGGTGGGGGTGTAGACGATCGGCAGCATCTCCTCGAGGTGCTGGCTGAGCAGCCGGTAGAACAGCACCTCATTGCGGTCGCGCAGCTGCGACAGATAGATGTACTTGGCCAGCGGGGACGGGGAGCGGCTGTACTGCGCGTAGCTGCGGCGCAGCTGCTCCTCGATGCTGCTGACCTGACCGGGCAGCAGTCCGGATAGCGCCAGCTCGGCGCGCTGCTCGTGGGTGAAGGCGGTGCCCCGGTTCGCTACCGGGTTGCGCAGGATTCGTCGTCCTCGGGCGCGCACGCGCAGGACGATCTCGCTGTTGCTGGTGGTGACGAGTTGGAAATCGCTACGGCGCACTGTCGGAGTCCTTCGGCGGCGGGGTCCGGGTGAGCCTATCGGCTCAGAGGCGTCGCGGCGTACCCGCTGAACTGCGCGTCGCCGTTCCACGCCTCGCTGGTCGAGCTTGCCGAGACCTCGGAGGTGGCGCGCAGGGGGTTTCGACAAGCTCAACCAGCGGTGCTGGAGACCGTGGAGGTGGTGGGCACGGGGGTTCGGCAAGCTCCACCAGCGGCGGTCGAGACCCCTGGCCCCCCGGTGTGGGTGAGGTTCGACACGCTCAACCCAGCTGCGGTCGGCACGGCGTCCACCGCCCAAGCGAGAGCGGAATATGAACCCGGCGGCTATGGTTGAGTCAGGTGGACTCAACTTTGGTTTTCCCTTCAGGAGACACGCTAGACAATGGATACGTCGAAACTCACCGCCAAGAGCCGGGACGCCGTCTCGGCTGCCCTTCGCAACGCCCTCAGCAATGGCAACCCGAGCGCCGAGCCGGTGCACCTGCTGCACGCCCTGCTGATGGTGCCCGACAACACCGTCGGCACTCTGCTCAGCGCCGCCGGTGCCGACCCCAAGGTGGTCGACGCCGCCGCGCAGGGGGCGATTACCAAGCTGCCCAGCGCGTCCGGTAACTCGGTCAGCCAGCCGGGCCTGTCCGGTAGCTTCGCCCGGGTGTTGGCCGACGCCGAAACCCGCGCCGACCAGCTGGGTGACGAATTCGTCGCCACCGAGCATCTGATGATCGGTCTGGCTGCGATTGTGAGCGATGCGCAGAAGATCCTGCTGCAATTCGGGGCTGACGCCAAGAAGCTCACCACCGCGTTCAACGACGCCCGCGGCGACAAGCGGATCACCTCGGCCGAGCAGGAGGGCGGCGAATCCACCCTCGACAAGTACTCGGTCGACCTGACCGCACGCGCCCGCGAGGGCAGGCTCGACCCGGTGATCGGACGCGACACCGAGATCCGCCGGGTGGTGCAGGTGCTGGCCCGGCGCACCAAGAACAACCCAGTGCTGATCGGCGAGCCCGGCGTCGGCAAGACCGCCGTCGTCGAGGGCCTGGCCCAGCGGGTGGTGGCCGGCGACGTTCCCGACTCGCTGAAGGGACGCCGGGTGGTCTCCCTCGACCTGGCCTCGATGGTGGCCGGCGCGAAGTATCGCGGCGAGTTCGAAGAGCGGCTGAAGGCCGTGCTGAACGAGATCCGGGACGCCGAGGGCCAGGTGATCACCTTCATCGACGAGCTGCACACCGTGGTCGGCGCGGGGGCGTCCGGCGATTCCTCGATGGACGCGGGCAACATGCTCAAGCCGATGCTGGCCCGCGGCGAGCTGCGGATGATCGGCGCCACCACCCTGGACGAGTACCGCGAGCGGATCGAGAAGGACCCCGCGCTGGAACGCCGCTTCCAGCAGGTCTTCGTCGGCGAGCCGTCCGTGGAGGACACCATTGCCATCCTGCGCGGGCTGCGCGAGCGCTACGAGGCGCACCACAAGGTGCGGATCACCGACGGCGCCCTGGTCGCAGCGGCCTCGTTGTCGAACCGGTACATCACCAGCCGACAGCTGCCCGACAAGGCGATCGACCTGATCGACGAGGCAGCGTCCCGGCTGCGGATGGAGATCGACTCCTCGCCTGAGGAGATCGACCAGCTGCGCCGCAGCATCGACCGGATGACCATGCAGAGCTTCGCGCTGGAGAAGGAGACCGATCCGGCCTCCGTCGAGCGCTACCAGCGGCTGCAGGCCGAACTGGCCGACGCGCAGGAGGAACTGCGCGGACTGGAGGGCCGCTGGGAGGCCGAGAAGTCGGGCCTGAACCGGGTCGGCGAGCTGAAGGCCAAGGTCGACGAGCTGCGCATCGCGGCCGACCGGGCACAGCGCGAGGGTGACCTGACCAAGGCGTCCGAAATCTTGTATGGGGAGATTCCCGGTCTGCAGGCCGAGATGGACGCTGCAGAGCAGGAGGAATCCGACGTCACCCCGATGGTGAGCGAAGAGGTGTCGTCGACCGACATCGCCGAGGTAGTCGGATCGTGGACCGGCATTCCGGTCGGCAGACTGCTGCAGGGTGAGAGCGAGAAGCTGCTCACCATGGAGGAGCGGCTGGGGGAGCGGCTGATCGGGCAGCGCCAGGCCGTGGTCGCGGTCTCGGACGCCGTCCGCCGCTCCCGGGCCGGCATCTCCGACCCGAACCGGCCCACCGGCTCGTTCCTTTTCCTCGGCCCGACCGGTGTCGGCAAGACCGAGCTGGCCAAGTCGCTGGCCGAGTTCCTGTTCGACGACGAGCACTCGATGGTGCGGATCGACATGAGCGAGTACGGCGAGAAGCACTCGGTCTCCCGGCTGGTCGGCGCCCCTCCCGGGTACATCGGCTACGAGGAGGGCGGCCAGCTGACCGAGGCGGTGCGCCGGCGTCCCTACTCGGTGATCCTGCTCGACGAGGTCGAGAAGGCGCACCCCGAGGTGTTCAACATCCTGCTGCAGGTCTTCGACGACGGACGCCTGACCGACGGCCAGGGCCGCACGGTCGACTTCCGCAACGTGATCCTGATCATGACCAGCAACCTCGGCTCGCAATACCTGGCCGACCCGAGCCTGGAGCCGGAGCTGAAGGAGCAGGCCGTGATGGGCGTGGTCCGGCAGGCGTTCAAGCCCGAGTTCCTCAACCGGCTGGACGAGATCGTGATGTTCACCCCGCTCGGCACCGAGGACCTCAGCAAGATCGTCGACATCCAGCTGCGCCGGCTGAACGCCCGGCTGGCTGACCGTCGGATTCGCGTCGAGGTCACCCAGGCCGGCAAGGACTGGCTGGCGCTCACCGGCTTCGACCCGGTCTACGGCGCCCGCCCGCTGAAGCGCCTGGCCCAGACCACCATCGAGGACGCGATGGCCCGCCGGATGCTGGCCGGGGACATCATCGACGGCGACACCGTCCACTTCGATGTCGCCGCCGACGGCAGCGGTCTGGCGGTCGTCGAGAGCTGACGCCTCCCGGCGCCGTCCGCTTGCGCCCGGCGCCGTCCGCTTGAACCGAAACGGAACCGTCCCCTGAACGCAATGGGGACGGTTCCTTTCCGGTTCAGGGGACGGTTCCGTTTCGGTTCACCGGCCGTCCTGGTGTGCGGGGGAGGGGCGGCCGCACGAAGGCGGAAAGCGGGTCGTCGGGAGGCTGGCGCGCAAAGGTATGTCTATTCCGTGGGAGGTTCGCCTGGTTGTCGGGGTCGGTGGTTAAGCTGACCCGCGTCGCCTGGAACCCCTACGGGTTTAGCAGGTGATGCGCTGATCGGCGACCCAGCCAACGGGGCCAGCTGACGGCGTCCGACTCACATGGGGGACCTCGTGGACGTGGGCATCGCGCTTGCCGGACTGCTGGTCGGCATCGTCGTCGGCCTGACCGGCATGGGTGGCGGCGCCTTGATGACGCCCATCCTGGTGCTGTTCTTCAAGGTCGACGCGCTGACCGCGATCTCGTCGGACGTGGTCAGCAGCCTGTTCATGAAGCCCGCCGGCGCGATCGTGCATATCGTCCGGAAGACCGCGAACCTGCAGTTGGTGCTGTGGCTCTGCCTCGGCTCGGTGCCGGCCGCGTTCCTCGGCGCGATGATGGTCGATCACCTCAAGGGCCTGGCCGGCTTCGAGGAGATCCTGCTCGCCGTGCTCGGGGTGGCGTTGCTGCTGGCATCGGCCGGCCTGATCATCCGGGCCTGGTTCCAGATGACCCGGAAGCGGACGCTGTGGGGCGAGGGTGCAGCTGCGGCGTCGTCGCCCGACATCGAGATCCGGAAGCTGCCCACCGTGCTGTTGGGCGCCCTCGGCGGTCTGATGGTGGGCCTCACCTCGGTGGGTGCCGGCTCGTTGATCCTGACCCTGCTGCTGGTGCTCTACCCGACGCTCAAGCCGTCCCAGTTGGTCGGCACCGACCTGGTGCAGGCGATTCCGCTGGTGGCCGCTGCGTCCGTGGGCCATCTGATGTACGGGCAGGTGTCGATGGGCATCACCGGTTCGATGCTGATCGGCGCCATCCCCGGAGCCTTCATCGGCGCGCAGATCTCCTCCCGGGCGCCCGGCGGCATCATCCGGCGGGCCCTGGCCATCCTGCTGATGGCGTCCGGTCTGAAGCTGGTCGGCGTGCCCACCGTGGGCGTGCTGGTGCTCAGCGGTGCCGCGGTGGCCTTCGGCCCGATTGCTTGGGCGGTGCTGCGCCGGCGCTACAGCTGGTCGTCCGGCACCAAGTCGGGACGGCACCGACAACGGCCGAAGAATCCGCAACCGTTGCAGCGTCCGCAACCACCACAGAATCCTCAACGACCAGAGCACGCAGACGCGGACGCCGACCCGTAGGAGGCGTTGATCTTCGTTGGCGAGGTTGTCGGACCCGGACATGTGCACTCGCTGATTGAGGGTCGAGACCCGTTGCCAGGATGTCGTCCGAGGTCTCGACAAGCTCGACCGGCGGTGGTTGGGTCTGGACAGGCTCGGCCGGCGGTGGGGGGTCTCAACCAGCGGTGGTCTGGGTCTCGACACGCGCGACCGGCGGTGGTGGGTCTCGAGCGGCGGTGGTGGGGCCACGACGAGCTGGACCAGCGGAGGTCCGGGGATAGCTCGACCAACCAGAGGGAGACGATGCTCAGTGCCGGGACAGGAACTTGATCCAGCGGCGCTTCAGCGCCCGTCCCTGGTGCCAGATCCAGCCGCCGCCGCCCTCGCGTCCGGTGCGCACGTAGTGCAGCACGTTGAGGTTGTTCATCAGCAGCTCGATCTTGCGGGCGGCATCGGGTGAGCCCGCGATCAGGAGTTGGTCGCCCACCTCGAGTTGATAGCCGGTGGTCGGCAGAATGGCCCCGCCGTCGCCGCGGACGACCATCAGCACCAGCGCGTTCGCCGGCTTGTCGTGGTCGTACGGATCGATCAGCAGGTGGCCGATGTTGACCCAGTGTTCATCGTTGATCGCCTCGACGACCGCGCCGGCGTGCTCGTCGTCGATGGTCACGCCCCACAGCTCCGGGGTGTAGCCACTGTTGAGATAGGACAGGGCTTCGGCCAGTTCCGCGGCCCACTTCTCGGACGCCCCGCGGATCTCCCAGCGGAAGCGGTCCAGCAGTGGAGTGGTGATCAGGGCCAGGAACTCGCGGGCCACGATGCGGCTGGGCTGCATGCACTGATCGTCATGGAAGGCTTCGAACAGGGTGGTGTTGCTGATCTGGTTCTGCCGGGTCACCACGAAGATGTCGGGCTTGAGGTCGCGCGCGACGAGCGCGATCGCGAGGTTCTTGAGGTCGCTCGCATTGCCCGCGACGATGCCGACGGCGTCGGCGATACCGGCCTTCTTCAGGCTCGCCGAGTCGGTCCCGGTGCCCTCGACGTCGACGCCCTCCTCGCCGTAGTGCAACCGGTCGATCACGGTCACCTCGTTGCCGGCCTTGGTCAATGCTTCCTGGACGCCGTGCCCGAACCGTCCGTAGCCGCACATGATCCAGTGTCCGCGCGGCGGGTGATGCCGTTCCGGCAGGTCATCGCCGGGGAACCCGGTGAGAATCTGGCCCAGCCGGTACCGTTCGGGCCGGGCGACGGCGAGTGCCAGGTGCGCCGAGAAGCGCTCGAACGGGTTGATCACCATGTCACCGCCGAAAGCGCCCATGGTGTGGTCGATGTGCGCCTCACCGACGCGGGCCATCACCGGCAGGCCGGGCCGCAGCAGCCGAGCGGTCACCGCGATGGCCCGGTTGGCGATGTCGTCGGCAGCCAACGCCATCACGCCGCGGCAGTGCGGGGACAGCAGTCCTGCGCCGATCAGGTTTGCCGGCTGCGAAGCGTCGGCGATCACCGTGGGCGGGTCGGCCCGGAACTCCTCGAGCTTGATCTGGTCGATGCGGGTGGCGTCCGAATCGACCACCACGAAACGCGTGCCGAGCCGGTCCAAGCCGTGGCAGACCAGGCTGCCGGTCTCGCCGACCCCGCAGACGATGTAGAAGGGCTCGCGCAGGCGTCGGATCCGGCGAGCGTAGCGCCCGTGCCGCAGCGCGTTCTGGAACGCCGGCTCCTGCAACAGCCCGACCACCGTCGCCACAGCGTAGGACCAGCCGGCCACGGTGAGGTAGATCGACAGAATCATCCAGATCCGCTGCTGCCCGGAATAGGCGTGCGGCAGTTCCCCGAACCCGATCGTCGTGGCGGTGTAGCTGATCACGTAGAACGCGTTGAACAGGCCCATGCCGGGGGTCGGGTTGTGGTTGTCGTCGACACCCGGCACCGTCGCCAGCCCGAACACGCTGACCGTGTACAGCATGATCACCAACACCAGCGGCATCCGCATGCGCCGCAGGAACAGGTAACTGACGTTGTTCATCGAACGCCGTCCAGCGCTTTCCGTTAGCGGCGGGCGGTGATGATCTCGGAGATCATCAGCACCACCGAGATCAGGTTGGCCAGCAGCGCGCCCGCGGACATTGAGACGATCAACGCCATGTCGGAGGGGGTGACTCCCGCGGGGGACATCGCGGTCCAACTCCACACCACCGCGCCGGCGATCAACTGGACGTCGGCGACCAATGAGGTCGCCAGGTGGACGGCCCCGAGCTGGGTGCGGTCACCGAACTTGAGCACGGTGGCGATCAGACTCACCACGATCGCCCCCGCCAGCTCCCACACGTTGTGCAGCTCGACCTGATCCATCTGCCCGGTCCAGAAACCGAAGTTGAGCGCGGCCGCCAACGTGATGAAGAAGCCGAAGATGACCTTTTCCGAGTTCATGCATCCTCCTGAATCTCGCCCATACTCTAGGGCCGCTACCCCGTTTCGCCACCAGAGCGGTATTCATTTCTCGCCACAACGCTTTGTCCGGTGCCGCCGCGAGTCCATCGAACACCGCTGCGCCGTTTCCGGACAGCGGGCCGTCGGCCCCACACTGGGGGCATGGATGTGGCCACCGCACTGCTCACCGAAGCGCTGCTCGCCGGGTTGCGCATGGCGCTGCTGTGAACGGACGGGTCGAGCCCGACCGTGAGGTGCGGGGAGCGTTCCTGGTCCGCACCGGCGGCACGCAGCAGTCCTGGGTCGACCCCGACGATCCGTTGCGGCTCGAGTTCGAGTACGTGCAGCGCATCGCCGAGGCAATGCGCGCGACGGTCCTGCGGCGGTCGTCCGGCGTCCGGCTGCGGGTGGTGCATCTCGGCGGCGGTGGGATGACGCTGCCCCGGTGGCTGGCCGCGGTCCGTCCCGGTACGGCCCAGATCGTCTGCGAGCCGGACGCCGATCTGTTGGCCGAGGTGCGGCGGAAGCTACCGCTCGGCCGGCACTCGGGGATCAAGGTGCGGCCCGTCGGCGGCCGCAGCGGGCTGGCGGCGATGCCCGCGAACTACGCCGATGCGCTGATCGTGGACGCCTTCGACGGCATGCAGGTGCCCGGTTCCTTGGCGACGGCGGAGTTCTTCGCCGACGCCCGGCGGACCCTGCGGTCGGACGGAGTGGTGCTGATGAACCTCGCCGACCAGGCGCCGTTCGGCTGGGCGCGGTCCTGCGTCGCCGGGATCGCACGGAGCATGCCGCACCTGCTGGTGACCGCCGAGTCCGCGGTCTGGAAGGGACGCCGTTACGGCAACCTGGTCGTGCTCGGCTCCCGGGCGCCGCTCCCGCTGGCCGATCTTGAAGCGGCCAGCCGCCACGCCTTGTTCGGCTATCGCTCCACCAGCGGGGCCGCGTTACGCCGCTGGCTGGGGGGCGCCGAGCCCTTCTCGGACGCCGAGCCGCAGGACTCACCGGGCCCGGTCGGCGGCCGGAACTGGTTCAGCTGAGCAAGCGCTGATCACAGCCCATCCATTGTCATCCCGGACTCGATCCGGGATCTCTCCCGCCTGAGAGCCCGGGATGAAGCGAATGGTCAGCGTTTCCGTAGCCGCAGTCGGGCCGGTGCACAATGGGCCGGTGGAAATGAGCAGCGCCACGGCGACGCCCCCTGCCGCGCCGCGCGACGCACGTCCGCCGAAGGGTCGGCGACGCTGGGGTTTGACGGTCATCGGCGCGGTGCTACTGGTCGCCGGGCTGGGCTTGCTCGGCTACTACCTATGGGACGCCTACCTCAACCCGGTGATGGACACCAAGTCGGCCCAGCAGCAGGTCGACCAGGTCAAGAAGGGTTGGGCGGAGGGCAGGACGCCGTCGTCCGAGATTCCCGGGACCGCCGTCGCCCTGATGCGCATTCCCGACTTCGGTCCCGACTTCGAGGTCGCGGTGATGACCGGAACCACGCCGTATGCGCTGAACGTCGGGGTGGGCTGGTTCGAGAACACCGCGGCGCCCGGGAAGGTCGGCAACTTCGCGGTAGCCGGGCACCGTGGGGCGTCCGGGCCGTTCGTGCCGTTGCTCGACCTGCAACCGGGTGCGCGCATCATCGTGGAGACCCGTCAGGCCACCTACATCTATGCGCTGATCAGCTCGGCGGCCGACCTGACCGTTGACAAATCGGAGACCTGGGTGGTTGACCCGGTTCCGGAGCCGCCGGAGAGCGGGGCCACGCCGTCCGCGAAGCCCACCAGGCGGCTGATCACCCTGATCACCTGCCGCAACTTCTTCCACTCGCCCGAGCGCTCGGTCGCCTTCGGCGAGCTCGTCGAAACCATCAAGAAGTGAAGTGCTGATCGCTGGCCTAGTGGTCTGTCGCCCCTGAGGCTTGGGGGCTGGCGGCTTCCGGGTGCGTGCATCGCTAGGCCGACGAGGGAGGGCTACCGGGTCGTAGCGCGACTGAGGAGAACGACGCGAGGTGCGTGCCCGGGAGTCGCGAGCGCCAAGCACTAGGGGCGACAGGCCACTAGGGTGACTGCCATGTCGGACCGTTCTGAGCTGATCGAGCACATTAAGCGACTCGCCGTGGTGCACGGCAAGGTGACTCTCACCTCGGGCAAGGAGGCGGACTACTACGTCGACATGCGGCGGGTGACCCTGGACGGCGTCGCGGCCCCACTGGTGGGACGGGTGATGAACGATCTGGTGGCCGACTGGGAGTTCGACGTGGTGGGCGGCATGACGATGGGCGCCGACCCGGTGGCTACCGCCATGCTGCACGCGCGTGCCGCCGCCGGTGGCCGGCTGGACGCGATCGTCGTCCGCAAGCAGGCGAAGGCGCACGGCATGCAACGGCGGATCGAGGGCGCCACGGTCGCCGGACGCCGGGTCCTGGTGGTCGAGGACACCTCGACGACCGGCGGGTCGCCGCTGGAGGCCGTCGAGGCCGTTCGTGCCGACGGCGGCGAGGTGGTCGGCGTCGCGGTGATCGTGGATCGGGCCACCGGTGCCGCCGAGGTGATCGAGGCGGCCGGCGTCCCCTATCGCTATGCGGTGGGTCTGGCCGACCTCGACTTGTCCTGAGCCCTCTCCGGTCCGGGGTGCGCGCCAGGAGTGGACCGGGTGCGGTGACGCCGAACCGTGAACCGTGTCCCGGGTCGCTGGGCCCGGCATGCCACTAGGCTGGGCCGCGCACCCCGTCCACGACAAGGAGTTCGCCCATGAGTGGCATTTTGTGGTTCCTGGTGATCCTGGTGATCATCGCGGTGCTGGTCGGCCTCTACGCCGTGTCGTTGTACAACGGCTTCCAGCGCGACCGGAACATGATCCAGGAATCCTGGCGTCAGATCGACGTCGAGTTGAACCGGCGCTACGACCTCATTCCGCGCCTGGTTGAGACCGTGCGAGCCTACGCGGCGCACGAGCGCAACACGCTCGAGGGCGTCACCCGGATGCGCAACCAGGCCGCTGCGCTCGCTCAGCAGGGCGGAACGGCGGAACAGCGGGCGGTCGCCGAAGCGCAGCTGTCCGAGGCCGTCCGCAACCTGATCGTGAGCGTCGAGGCCTACCCGCAGCTGCAGAGCAACCAGAACTTCCTCGAGCTGCAGCGCGAACTGGTCGACACCGAGGATCGCATCGCCGCCGGTCGTCGGTTCTACAACGCTAACGTCCGCAACTACAACACGAAGGTGGACTCGTTCCCGTCGAACATCCTGGCCGGCATGTTCAAGTTCGAGAAGGCCACCTACTTTGAGGTGAACGACGCCGAGGTACGGCGCGCGCCCGACGTCAACTTCGGTGAGATCAGCTACCGCGGCGAGTCGCCGCAGGCGTCCGAGCCGACCAACGCGCAACTCAACGCGGCGCCGCAGTCGGCGAGCGATCTGCCGAACCCGCAGGCCTACCAGGGTCAGAACTACTCCGCACCCTCGCCCGGACAGTTCGGTGGACAACCGCCGCAGTACCAGCCGCAGCCGCAGTACCAGCAGCAGCCTCCGCAGTACGGCCAGCCGCCGCAGCAGTATCAGCAGCAGCCCCCGCAGTACGGCCAGCCGGGCCAGCCCCCGCAGTACGGTCAGCCGGGTCAGCCGCCGCAGTACGGGCAACCTTCGCAGGGCGAGCCGTACCCACCGCAAGGTCAGCAGGATCAGCCGCCGCCCTACCAGCCGCCGCAGCAGGGCGGTCAGCCGCAGGGTGGCTACACCCCGCCCCCGTCCTGACCTCTGAAGCATGCCGATGGCCCCCGGTTCACCGACCGGGGGCCATTGCTATGTCATTCGGCGCGGGCCAGGTAAGCGCTGAGCAACGCAACCACCGCTGGTTGAGCTTGTCAAAACCGCTCGCCAGCACCCAGGTCGCTCAACGTCTCGACAAGCTCGACCAACGACGAACTGGGCGATCAGCCGGCGTCCGAGCGAACGCGACGCCCGCTCTCACGGCTTGTCGTGACCGGGATCAGCCGGCGTCCCGGCGAAACGCAACGATCGCGCGTCACTCGGACGTGGACGTGGCCTCGGCCTTCAGCTTCCGCCGCTCGCGCAGGTACTCGAACACCATGGGCAGCACCGAGATCAGCACGATGATGATCAGCACCAGCTCGAGGTTGGTGTTGATCACCGGAATGGTGCCCAGGAAGTAGCCGAGCACGGTGAGCCCGGCGGCCCACACGACTGCGCCGACGCCGGTCCAGGTGATGAACTTGCGGAAGTCCATCCGGCCGATGCCGGCGATCAGGGTGATGAACGTCCGGGCGAACGGGACGAACCGGGCCAGCACCAGGGCGCGCGGGCCGTAGCGCTCCATCAGTTCGTGCGTCTGGTCGACCCGCTTGGGGTCGAAGACTCGGCCCCAGAAGCCTTCGCGCGGCTTGAAGATCGCAGGTCCGATCCACTTGCCGACGAAGTAGCCGAAGACGTTGCCCAGGACGGCGGCGATCATCAACACGATGCACGACACCACAAGCACCATCGGCTGGCTCATCCCCGGGAAGGTGATCGCCGGTGGAGTGATGGCGATGAACATTCCCACGGTGAACAGCAGTGAGTCACCGGGCAGGATCGGGAAGATCGAACACTCGATGATGAGGATCAGGGCCACCCCCCACAGGGCCCAGTTGCCGAGGGCATGGATGAGATATTCGGGGTCCATCCAGTCGGGCAGTAGAAGTGGCGCGAGCATCGGAAGCAGGGTCACGATGATCCAGGATACCGTGGGCGACCGTGAGGTCGGTAAGCGGGCGGTCCGAGGCCGGCGTGGACGTCGCCGCGCCGGTGCCCGCCGGGAGCCGCGTCCCGGATCCGTACAGTGCGGACGCTGACCGGAACGCCGGGCGGCTCGGTGACGCTCCGAGTAGTCAGGCCCCGGTTGTGACGCACCCGAGCGATCCGCCGTCGCTCGCTCGAGCGCAGGACGAACCGGGACTCGACGAGCCTGTCGACCCGACGGCACCCACCGTCGGGGTCGGTCCCCATCCGCGTCCCTGGCCCGACGACCCGCGTCTCGACCCCGAGTTGCTCGGCGCCGGCGACCGCCGCAACGTGATCGACCGCTACCGGTACTGGCGGCTGGACGCCATCGTGGCCGACCTGGACACCCGCCGGCACCCGCTGCACGTGGCGATCCAGAACTGGGAACACGATTTCAACATCGGCTCCATCGTGCGGACGGCGAACGCGTTCAACGTGGCCGCCGTGCACATTCTCGGACGCCGTCGCTGGAACCGTCGCGGCGCAATGGTCACCGATCGCTACCTGCACGTCCAGCACCATGCCGACGTCCCCAGCTTTCTGGGGGTCCTGGCGGCGTCCGACGTCGTCCCCATCGGTGTGGACAACCTGCCCGGCGCGGTGCCGCTGGAACGCACCGAACTGCCCCAACGCTGCTGCCTGATCTTCGGCTCCGAGGGCCCGGGGCTGACCGACGAGGTGGTGGCCGGCTGCGACTCGCTGGTGTCGATCACCCAGTACGGATCGACCAGGTCGCTCAATGCTGGCGCGGCCGCCGCGATCGCGATGTACCACTGGGCGGCACGCTGGGCCGGCACCCCCACGGGGTGAGCGGTCGTCGGCGCTACTACGATGGCCGCCGTGAACGGTACCGGGGAGTACGTGGTGTATTACGCACCGGAGGCTGCCCAGGCGGCGGTTAAGCGCAGGCGTTCGATGCTGATCCAGCGGCTCATCTCGATGGTGATCTCCGTCGCGATCGGCGGCGCCGTGTGGTACTTCTTCGCCGATCAGGTCGGCTCGTTCGGGCCGTGGCTGATCGGTTCGGCGCTCGCCGTCGGGCTGGTCTGGGTGATCGTCACCGGTGTCGGCCTGCTGCAGGCCCGCGCCGACGCCAAGCTGGTCAGTGCCGGTCCGGCCTTCGCCACCACTCGGGACGGGGTGTGGGTGGCCGGACTGTGGTTGCCCTGGCCGGAGGTGGGCGGCTTCCGGGCCGCTCCGGGCCGGTTCGGACGTTCGCCGCTGTTGCGGGTGGATGCGCGGGACGGACGGTCCGCCTCGGTGCCGATGAACTACCTGAGCGCGCTGCCGGCGAACATCGATTCGGCGGTGCGGGCGCTGTCCGGCGGTCGAACCTGGATCGATCTGTCCAGGCTCGACGACTGAGGCGGCGCCACACCGCGCAACAAACGTCCGCAGCTTCCCGAAAGGGTCGCGCGGACCCAAGTCTTTTGCAAGACTGGGCTCGTCATTCGCAGGCGTCACCGTGGACGGTGGAGCCCGAAAGAAACCCCGTGAGGAGCGCAGGAATGCCCATCGCAACACCCGAGAAGTACGCCGAGATGCTGGACGCCGCGAAGGCAGGCTCGTACGCCTTCCCCGCGATCAACATCACCTCGTCACAGTCCATCAGCGCCGCCCTGGCGGGCTTCGCAGAGGCCGGCTCCGACGGCATCATCCAGGTCAGCACCGGCGGCGCCGAGTACGGGTCCGGTCCGACCATCAAGCACATGGTGACCGGTGCGGTCGCGCTGGCCGAGTACGCCCAGGTGGTCGCCAAGAACTATCCGGTGAACATCGTCCTGCACACCGACCACTGCCAGAAGGAGAAGCTCGACACCTACGTCAAGCCGCTCATCGCCATCTCGCAGGAGCGCGTCGACCGCGGCCTTGAGCCGCTCTTCCAGTCGCACATGTGGGACGGCTCCGCCGTGCCGATGGAAGAGAACCTACAGATCGCCGACGAGCTGCTCGCCCTCACCTCCAAGGCTCGCCAGATCCTCGAGATCGAGGTCGGTGTCGTCGGTGGCGAAGAGGACGGCGTGGCCGCCGAGATCAACGACAAGCTCTACACCACCGTCGAGGACGGCCTGCGCACCATCGAGATCCTCGGCCTGGGTGAGAAGGGCCGCTACATCACCGCGCTGACCTTCGGCAACGTGCATGGCGTCTACAAGCCGGGTTCGGTGAAGCTCCGTCCCGCGGTGCTCAAGGAGATCCAGGACGCCGTCGGCGCCAAGTACGGCCGTGAGAAGCCGTTCGACCTGGTGTTCCACGGCGGCTCCGGTTCCACCGCGCAGGAGATCAGCGACGCGGTCGACTACGGCGTCATCAAGATGAACGTCGACACCGACACCCAGTACGCCTTCACCCGTCCGGTGGCCGGCTGGATGCTCGCCAACTACGACGGTGTCCTGAAGATCGACGGCGAGGTCGGCAACAAGAAGATGTACGACCCGCGCGCCTGGGGCAAGGCGGCCGAGGCCGGCATGTCGGCGCGTGTGGTCGAGGCCTGCCAGAACCTGCGTTCGGCCGGCAAGACGATCGGCTGATCGACCAGTTCCATCAACGATGCCCGGGCCGTGTGCCCGGGCATCGTTGCGTTGGTGCGACCTTCGGACGTGCTGACGTTGGGGGAGGTGCGGGGTGTGCGACGTGCCGGACGTCAGGCACGCCGGTCGGACTCGGAGCGCGCCGAGTTCGCTGGGGAAGCACTGATCAAATGCCGTCCCGAGCGGGGAACGAGCTCGGACCGATGAGCTGGGACGCCCAGGTCTGGTGGCCGTACCGGTCATCCTGCGCAAGCGCGTGGGGGCCGCAGATCGCCCGCCGGGTGCGCCCGCAGCCCGACATGATTGGCCAGCGTTTCCCTTGGGAACCCCACCGACGGAGGCGCGCGTCCAGCGGGCGAGACCACAGGTATCTGTGATTGGCGGCGCGGCGCGGGTTGGCAACCCTACTTTCGGCAATTTTTCGGCTGACCTTGTCTGTGGGTTCGGGTTGGGTAGTGTGGATTCGAAATGTCGCCGTAGCAATGTGGACATCTGGGCGACGCCTGCGCTTAGCATGTCGCCCATGAGACCCCTCGTGATACGAAGCGCGCTCGTCGCCTCGCTCGGCGGCCTGGTGTTCGGTTTCGACACCGCCGTCATCTCCGGTACGACAGAGCAGCTGAAAGCTTATTTCGACCTATCCGACGCCTACCTCGGCTGGGCCGTGGGTATGGCCCTGCTGGGCACCATCCTCGGCGCCCTCGCCGCCGGCAAGCCGGCCGACCGCTACGGCCGCAAGCCGGTCCTGTTCGTGATCGGCATCCTGTACATGGCGGGCGCCCTCGGCTCGGCGTTCGCCCACGACATCATCACCCTGGAGATCTTCCGGTTCCTGGGCGGCATCGGCGTCGGTGCGGCGTCGGTGTGTGCACCGATCTACACCGCTGAGATCGCCCCGGCTAAGGTCCGTGGCCGCCTGGTCGGCCTGGTCCAGTTCAACATCGTGCTCGGCATCCTGCTGGCCTACCTGTCGAACACCATCGTCCGCGCGCTCGTCAACGACGAGACGAGCGACTGGCGCTGGATGTTCGGCGTCATGGCCATCCCGGCCGCGATCTTCCTGATCATGCTCTTCTCGGTCCCCGAGACGCCGCGCTGGCTGATGGCCAACGGCAAGGAGCAGCAGGGCCGCGACGTCATCGCCAAGCTGACCACCAGCAAGGAAGAGGCCGATTTCCAGATCCAGGAGATCGACGCCTCGCTGGCCGCCGCCGAGAACGCGCCGAAGGTGCCGTTCTTCACCAAGGGCCACGCCAAGGTGATCATGCTCGCCTTCATGATCGCCATGTTCAACCAGATGTCGGGCATCAACGCGATCCTCTACTACGCCCCGGTCGTCATGGTGAAGGCCGGCGCGTCCACCGATGCCGCCTTCCAGATGAGCATCGCGGTCGGCTTCATGAACCTGGTCGCGACGATGGCGGCGCTGACCGTGATCGACCGGATCGGCCGCAAGAAGCTGATGATCATCGGCTCGATCGGCTACATCGTCAGCCTGGGCTTCATGTCCGCGCTGATGTTCTACTACGAGAAGGTGCTCGGCGGCGCGTTCGACTCCCAGTCCAGCTTCCTGGTCCTGGGCGGCCTGCTGCTCTTCATCGCCGCTCACGCCTTCGGTCAGGGCGCGGTGATCTGGGTCTTCATCTCCGAGATCTTCCCGAACCGCATCCGTGGCCGCGGCCAGTCCTTCGGCTCGCTGACCCACTGGGTGTTCGCCTGGCTGACCTCGACCTTCTTCCCGCCGGTGATCGGTGGCCTCGGTGGTGGCGTCGCATTCGCCGTCTTCGCGATCTTCATGGTCGGCCAGTTGTTCTGGGTGATCAAGGTCATGCCTGAGACGAAGGGTGTACCTCTGGAGGAGATGGAGGCCAAGCTTGGTCTGACCCATGATCCCAACGACAGCGGCGACCCGCTCGCCGCGAAAGGACACTGATGTCTGACCACGAAGTGTTGTGTCTCGGCGAGGCGTTGATCGACGTCGTCATCCGAGAGGATTCCACCAAAGAGCATGTGGGCGGCAGCCTGCTGAACGTGGCGGCCGGTGTCGCCACGCTCGGCGAGCCGGCCAGCATCTGCGCCTGGTGGGGCAAGGACGAACGGGGTGACCGGCTCGCCGAGTGGGCCACCGCGTCCGGGGTGTCGATCGTGCCGGGTACCGACTCGGCCGAGAAGACCGCCGTCGCCTTCGCCCACCTGGACGCCGATGGCCGGGCCACCTACGAGTTCGACCTGGAATGGAACGTCCCGGCGATCGAGGATCTGTCCAAGTACGGGCATCTGCACACCGGCAGCATCGCGGCCACCCTCGAACCGGGTGGCACCGCGGTGGTCGAGAACGTGCGGGCGATCCGTGGCCACGCCACCACCTCCTACGACCCGAACATCCGGCCGGCGCTGATGATCGCGCCGGAGCAGGTGGTCGGACGCGTGGAGGACCTGGTCAGCCTCTCCGACCTGGTCAAGGTCAGCGATGAGGACCTGGAGTGGCTCTACCCGGGCGAGCCGGTCGAGGACGTGATGCGTCGCTGGATCAAGGCCGGACCGTCGATGGTCGTCGTCACCCGTGGGCCCTGGGGCGCGTACGCCCTGCTGGCCGACAACCGTGACATGCTGCACATCGACCAGATGAACGTCACCGTCGGCGACACCGTCGGCGCCGGCGACTCGTTCATGGCCGGGCTGATCGCCGGACTGCTGAAGAGCGGCCTGCTGGGCTCGGTCGAGGCGCGGCAGCGGCTCGCCGACGCCGGCTGGTCCGACGTCCAGTCGGCACTGCACAACGCGGTCGTCACCTCGGGTATCACCGTCAGCAAGAACGGCGCCTACGCCCCGACCTCCGACGAGGTCGAGGCAGTCAAGCAGGCCGATCCCAGCCTGTACTGAGTAGCTGAACACAGGTCCGCCGGAGCCCTCGGGCTCCGGCGGACCTGCTTGTCCTCCCAGCCCGCCCCGCTCTTCCCCGCACTAGGCCCTCCCTAATCAGTTCAGCCCTCCCGTCGACGGGAGGGCTGAACTGATTAGGCAGGGCCTAGTGGCGGAAAGGCGTCAGGCGGCGGTCAGCCAGAGCGGCTGATAGGGCCTGATGCGGAGCGTTTCGGGGGCCAGGGAGTAGTCGTAGCCGCTGATCTGTTCGACGGCGGAGTCGCCGAGGCGGGAGCGGAGCGTGTAGGTGGGCAGTTCCACCACGTCCTCGCTGAAGTTGTAGGCCTCGATCAGCATCCCCTCGGGATGGTCGCGGGTGAGCAGCAGCACCCGCGAGTCCGGGCTGGGCAGCACCCGCGACTCGATGGACGCGTGCAGCTGCGGCAGCCGCTTGCGGACGCCGATGGTGTGCCGCAGCCCGGCCAGGATCCGTCCGCTGGGGGTGCTCGGGTCGGCGTCGGCGGCCGCGACGGCGTCCCAGTCCATCCGGGGCCGGTGCACCCAGCGGTTGTCGGCGGCGTGCTCGGGGTCGTCGAGGTAGCTGTGGTCGTTCAGCCGGCCGACCTCGTCACCCATGTAGAGCAGCGGGACGCCGCCGAAGCCCAGGATCGCGGTGTGCAGCAGGTTGATCCGGGCGATCGCGTCCGACAGCTGCCCTTGGTCGCCGGCCTCGAGGGCAGCCTCCAGGCCGGCCAGGCTGGCCAGCGAGCCGCTGATCCGCCGGTCGTTGGTGACCGGGTTGTGCTGGAAGACCAGGCCGCGGGCGAACGAGCCCGGGTAAAGGCCCGCGTAGAACTCGGACAGGAAGGCGCGGTGGCTGTGGCCCTCCAGGTAGGCGCCACGGGCGTCGCTGTCCGAGATCGCCCAGCCGATGTCGTCGTGGCATCGGGCGTAGGTGCCCCAGGTGGTGCTGGCCGGCTTGGCCGGGAAGTTCGAAAGCGCCACCTCGAACAGCCGGGTGTGCCGCGAGGCGAGCGCACCCCACAGCTGCACCATCATCGAGTTGTGGTAGGCGAGGTCCGAGACCTTGCCGAAGTGCTTGCCCTGGCCCAGGTAGGAGATCAGGTCCTGCGGGCCGACGATCGCTTCGGCCTTTACCGCGCAGGCCGGGGCGACGATCCGCAGCACCGCGCGCAACGCCTGGGTCAGTTCGTGGACCTGCGGCTCGTTCTGGCAGTCGGTGCCGAGCTCTTTCCAGGTGAACGCGATGGCGTCCAGCCGGAAGACCTCGACGCCGTTGTTGGCGAGGAACAGCAGCAGGTCGGCGAACTCGGCGAAGACGTCCGGGTTGGCCCAGTTCAGGTCCCATTGGTACGAGTTGAAGGTGGTCCAGACCCAGCCCTGGGCTTCGTCGTCCCAGGTGAAGTTGCCCGGTGCGAAGTCGGGGAAGATCTCCGGCAAGGTCTGCTCGTAGGCGTCCGGCATGGTGCGGTCGGCGAAGATGTGGAAGTAGTCGCGGTACTTCTGCTCGCCGGCCCGGGCCCGGACGGCCCACTCGTGCTCGCGGGCGACGTGGTTGAGCACCAGGTCGATCACCAGCGAGATGCCCTGCTGGCGGAGGGTGGTGGCCAGCGTGGTCAGGTCGTCCATGGTGCCGAGCCCGGGATCGACCGAACGGTAGTCGGCGACCGCGTAGCCACCGTCGTTCTCGCCCTCGCGGGGACGCAGCAACGGCATCAGGTGCAGGTAGCTGACGCCGAGCGACGTCAGGTGATCGATGTGGTCGGCCACCCCGGCGATCGAACCGGCGAACCGGTCGGCGTAGCAGACGTAGCCGACGGCGTCCGGGCGCTGCACCCAGTCGGGGCTGAGCAGCCGGGCCTCGTCGAGCACCTTCAAGTCGGTGCTGCGGGCGGCGAACGCCTGGCGCATCGCCGTCGTCAGCCGCTCGAAGAGTTGTGGTGCTGCATCGCCGTAGGCTCCGGTCAATCCGCTGAGCAGGTCGGGCCCGTAACGGTCCATCCGGAGCTGAAAGGTGGTGTCCTCGTCGACCATGGCCGCAGCATAGAGCGTGGCGCGACACAACTCACATCGAGCCGACGGAGGGTCGCCCGACTGACCGGACGAGACTCGCGCGAAGCGCCGGATCAATGCCGTTCCGGGCCGGGACGTGGTCGGCGGGATGATCTGCGACCCCGCCTCGTGCGCCTGATCGCCCGACCCGGCCATGAGAGCTGGGGGCGCCGGCTCATCGGTCCGAGCACGCCCGCTCGGAGCACGTCGATCAGCGCTTCCCTCTAGGGTTGCGGCATGGCCCACCTTCCTTTCGCCACGCCCGGTGCGCAGGCGACCCTCCTACCCGACGATCCGGCCGCGGCGCTGGGCGCGTCCGACCCGACTGAGGTCGCCGCACAGCATCCGAGTTCCAGCCTGGCCTGGGCGGTGCTGGCCGAGCAGGCCCTCGACCGCGGCGACCGGGCGGGCGTGATCGCCGGCTACGCCTTCGCCCGCACCGGCTACCACCGGGGCCTGGACGCCCTGCGCCGCAACGGCTGGCGCGGCTCGGGGGCGGTGCCCTGGGAGCACGAGCCCAATCGAGGCTTCCTGCGGGCCGTATGGGCATTGGCCCGCGCCGCCCAGGAGATCGGTGAGGACGCCGAGTACGACCGCTGCGTGCAACTGCTGGTCGACTCGTCCCCCACCGCCTACGACGAGTTGGTCCGCCCCACGCTCGGCTGATCTGGTTCGGAACCGCGGTACGGAGGGACGGTTCTTTTCGTTCCGCTCGCGGAGGTGACGCGGTACGGAGGGACGGTTCTTTTCGTACCGCCGGCGGGGCTGAGGACGGTCGGGGGAGCGCTGACGCTGCACGGACGGGACGGTGCTTTCGTACCAGGTGCGGTGTCGAGGTGGGACGAAAGGAACCGTCCCCGCGTACCGGGAACCCGCCAGGGGTGGAACGAAAAGAACCGTTTCCGCGTACCGAGAACCCGGGGTGGCTGTCCGTCCGAGCACTCGGACGCCGTCCGGCCCCGGTGAGCGACTCCGTTAGGCTGTGCGCGCAAGGGCCCCGTGCGGGCCGCTTTTCATGCCGGAGGGAAACCAGATGCCGGGCATCGTGGTCGTCGGAGCGCAATGGGGCGACGAAGGCAAGGGCAAAGCCACCGATCAACTGGGTGACCGGGTCGACTATACGGTCCGCTACTCGGGCGGCAACAACGCCGGACACACCCTGGTGGTGGACGGCGAGCGTTACGCGCTCCACCTGCTGCCGTCCGGAATTCTGAGCCCGAACAGCGTGCCGGTGATCGGCAACGGCGTGGTGATCGACCTCGACGTGCTGTTCCACGAGATCGACGGTCTCGCCGCCCGCGGCGTGGACGCGGCCCACAAGCTGCTGGTCTCGTCCAACGCGCACCTGATCACGCCCTACCACCAGGTCATCGACAAGGTGTCCGAGCGGTTCCTCGGCAAGCGCAAGATCGGCACCACCGGCCGCGGCGTCGGCCCCGCCTACTCCGACAAGGTCAATCGCCTCGGCATCCGGGTGCAGGACCTGTTCGACGAAGAGATGCTGCGGGCCAAGGTCGAGGGCGCGCTGTGGCAGAAGAACCACCTGCTGGTGAAGGTCTACAACCAGCGGGCGATCGACCCCGACCAGATCACCGAGCGGCTGCTCGGCTACGTGGACCGGCTGCGTCCGATGGTCGCCGACACCTCACGGGTGCTCAACGACGCCCTGGACCGCGACGACGTGGTGCTGTTCGAGGGCGCCCAGGCGCATCACCTGGACGTCGACCACGGCACCTACCCCTACGTCACCTCGTCCAACCCGATCGCCGCCGGTGCCTGCACCGGCGCGGGGGTGGGGCCGACCCGGATCGACCGGGTGGTGGGTATCGCGAAGGCCTACACCACCCGGGTGGGGGAGGGACCGTTCCCGACCGAGCTGCTGGACGCCGACGGCGACAAGATCCGCAACGACGGCGCCGAGTTCGGCACCACCACCGGACGTCAGCGGCGCTGCGGCTGGTACGACGCCCTGGTCGTCGAGGCGGCGGCCAGCGCCAATGCCTTCACCGACATCTTCCTGACCAAGCTGGACATCCTGTCCGGCTGGGAGAAGATCCCGGTCTGCGTCGCCTACGACGTGGACGGCGAGCGCCATGACCGGCTGCCGATGACCCAGCACGACTTCGCCCGGGCCACCCCGATCTACGAGGAGTTGGACGGCTGGGCCGAGGACATCTCCGGCGCCCGCTCGTTCGGAGAGCTGCCGAAGACCTGCCAGGCCTATGTACGCCGGCTCGAGGAGCTCAGCGGCGCCCGGATCTCCGGCATCGGCGTCGGCCCCGGCCGCGAGCAGGTCGTGATGCTGCACGACCTGCTCTGACCGGCAATCAGCCCGCCTGGCCGCGTTGCACCGCCGCGACGCCGGCCAGCATGATCACGCCGCCCACGAGCTGCACCAGGCCGGGCAGTTCGCCGAGCAGCAGCCAGGCCCACGCCATCGCGAACAACACCTCGGTGAGGCCCACGAACCCGGCGACGGTCGCGCCCAGGTATTGCACCCCGACGAAGCCCAGTGCGTAGGCGGTCGCCGCCGCCACCAGGGCGAGCACCACGAGCGGCCCCCACCAGGGCAGGGTGAGGCCCACGAAGTCGACATCGGCGGTGCTGGCCTGCAACGGCATCAGCCCGGCCAGGCCGGCGATCAGGATCGTGACGGTTCCGACCGCGAGCCCCACCGAAACGAAGGTGAGCGGTGGCAGTTCCATCGGCTGGGCGGAGATCACGAAGTAGACAGCGAGGCCGGACGCCGCAAGCAGACCCCACGCGATCCCGCGAAGGTCCAGCCCGCCCATGCCCGCCGGATCGAGCACGACCACCAGCCCGGCGATCGCGATCACGGTGCCGATCAGGGTGAGCCGGGACGGCAGCCGCCGGCTCCGCAGCGCCACCCAGGCGACCACGAGCAGGACGGCCAGGTATTCCATCAGCAGGGCGAGGCCCACCGGCACGTATCGGACGGCGTTGAAGAAGGCCACCTGCGCGGTGGCCCCGCCGAATACGCCGTAGGCGAGCAGCGGACGCCAATAGCTGAGCAGCAACTGCCACCGGCCGCGCAACGCGAGCAGACCAGGAATCAGCAGCACGAGTGCGGCCAGCCCGAGCCGCACCGCGACCACGGCACCGGGGCTCCACCCCGAGGCCAGTAGCGGCTTGGCGAAGGCGCCCGCGGTCCCGAACGCGCAGGCCGAAACCAGCGCCGCCGTCCAGCCGACCAGCGCCGAGTGGGGACGGCGGACGCCGACCTCCATGCGTTCGGCCACCATCTCAGCCATCTCCCACCTCCGTCAGGATTTAAGCTCATGACATCGTAGACCATGTCAGGAGTAATAGTGGATTTCACTCATGACGCAAGACTGCCGCTGCAGGCTGCTGCAGCGCTGGTCAACAGCCGCACCCCGGACACCCTGACCACGGTCGCCGAGCTGGACGCCTTCTGCGTCCGTTGGCAGTGGAGCGGCAGCCGCACCCATGACGCCGTCGAACTGGCGGACGTCCGGGCGCTGCGCCCGAGGCTGGCCCGCTTCTGGCAGGCCGGTACCGAGCAGGAGGCCGTCGCACTAATCAACCTGCTGCTGCGGGAGGGGGACGCGTTGCCCCAACTGGTAAGGCACGACGCCTTCGACTGGCACATCCACGCCACCGGCGACGACGCCCCGCTCGCGGTGCGAATGATGGTCGAATGCGCGATGTCGATGATCGACGTAGTTCGTGCCGACGACCTCGACCGGCTGCGCCGCTGTGCCGGGTCGGGCTGCGATCAGGTGCTGGTCGACTTCAGTCGCAACCGTTCCCGGCGGTTCTGCGACGCCGGTTGCGGGAATCGGGCCAACGTTGCGGCTTACCGTGCGCGCCGTCGTGCGGCAGGCTGAGCACATGACCGATTTCGATGAGCTGGCGGAAGGCTGGGACAGCGATCCCCGCAGGGTGGAGCGAGCCCGCCGGGCCGCCGACGCCATCGCCGCCGCAGTCCCGGTCCGGGAGTCGATGCGCGTCCTGGAATACGGCGCGGGCACCGGACTGCTCGGGATCGCCCTGGCCGATCGTGTCCGTGAGGTGGTGCTGCTCGATTCCTCTGTCGGAATGATCGAGATGGCCCGCCGGCGGATCGTCGAATCGGGGCGAGCCAACATTGCCGCCCAGATCGGCGACCTCACCGCTGAGCCGTGGACCGGGGAGCCGTTCGAACTGGTGGTGAGCCTGATGGCGATGCACCATGTGCCCGACATCACCCTGTTGCTGACCCGGTTGCATGAGGCGACGGTCGACGGAGGCTGGGTCGCCGTCCTCGACCTCGAACCCGAATCGGGGACGTACCACGACCCGGGCTTCGAGGGGCACCACGGATTCAGCCGGGGCGCGCTGCGCCGGGCCTTCGCCGCGGCCGGCTATTCCCACGTCTGTGTCCGCAACGCACTGACCACCGAGCGCCAGGTCGACGGCGAGCTCCGCAGGTTCGGGGTTTTCCTCGCCACTGCGCAGGCGGATCGCACATCCGGCGACGGCTGAGGTCGCGTCCGAAAGATAGTCTGACCCCGTGCACACCCAGCTCTCGGTCCTGATTCTCGGTAACGGTGGACGCGAACACGCGATCGCTCTCGCACTGGCCGGTGATCCCGCGGTCACCCATCTGCATTGCGCCCCCGGCAATCCGGGGACGGCGACGATCGCCAGCAACCATCCGGTCGACATCAACGACGCCCGCGCGGTGGTAGCCCTGGCCCGTGGGTTGCACGTCGACCTGGTGGTGGTCGGTCCCGAGGCGCCGCTGGTCGCCGGGGTGGCGGACGCCGTGCGCGGCGCCGGGATCGCCTGCTTCGGGCCGTCCGCGGCGGCGGCGCGGCTGGAGGCGTCCAAGGCCTTCGCGAAGAGCGTGATGGCGGCGGCCGGTGTCCCGACCGCGAAGTCGCGGTACTGCGAGACTCTCGCCGAGGTCGAGCAGGCCCTTGATCACTTCGGCGCGCCGCACGTGGTGAAGGACGACGGGCTGGCCGCCGGCAAGGGTGTGATCGTCACCGACGACCGTGCCGCCGCGCTCGAGCATGCCGCGGGCTGTCTCCCGGTGGTCGTCGAAGAGTACCTGGACGGTCCGGAGGTCAGCCTGTTCGCGATCACCGACGGGCACACCGCCTTGCCCCTGCAGCCAGCCCAGGATTTCAAACGGGTCGGCGAGGACGATGCCGGGCCGAACACCGGTGGCATGGGTGCCTACACCCCGCTGCCGTGGGCGCCGCCGGGGCTGGTCGACGAGATCATGGAGAGTGTCGTCGAGCCCACCATCACCGAGCTCGGACGGCAGGGGACGCCGTTCGTGGGCCTGCTGTACGCGGGGCTCGCGCTGACCTCCAAGGGACTGCGGGTGGTCGAGTTCAACGTCCGGTTCGGCGACCCGGAGACCCAGGCCGTGCTAGCCGCGCTGGATTCGCCGCTGGGGCAGGTGCTGTACGCGGCGGCTATCGGCAACCTCGACGAGATCGGTGAACTCGCCTGGAAGCCCGGCTCCGCGGTCGTGGTGGTGCTGGCCGCCAGCGGCTATCCCGGCACGCCCGCCCTCGGAGGCGCCGTCAGCGGGCCGAGGTTGCTGGGCTCAGACGACAACACGCACATCGTGCACGCCGGCACCGCCCGCAACGCGGACGGCGAGCTGGTGGCATCCGGCGGACGGGTGCTCGGGGTCGTCGCCCACGCGCCCACCCTGGCCGGTGCCCGCGCCGACGCCTACGCCGCGATCGATGAGCTGGACGCCTCCAGCCTGTTCTGCCGCCGCGACATCGCGGCCCGTGCGGAGCGCGGCGAGATCGCCGTCTCGGACGCCTACCGGGTCAACTCGACCCTCGCCCAGTACGTGGGTGACGTCGCCGAAGGGGACGCCGGCGAGTGGTGATGCCGGCGACTGCTGCTGCCGTCCGGGCCGGATCTGCCTCCGTGCTGCCGATCACCGATCTGGCCGTCGCGATCAGCGGTTCCCCCAGTCGCCCGCCGGGTGCGCCGCAGCCGGGGCTGCAGGCGGAGTCCCACAACGATCTGAAGACCAGTAGCGTCGGCGCCACAGTGGTGTGACAAGAGGAGTTCCGATGGCCCAGGTAGTGGTGATGCCGCAGCTCGGCAACACGGTGGAGTCGTGCCTGGTCACGGCCTGGCTGGTCGACGTGGGCGATGTCGTCGAGCCGGCCACCCTGCTGTGCGAGATCGAGACCGACAAGTCCACGATGGAGGTGCCGGCCGGGGTCTCCGGGACGGTGCTCGCGTTGCTCGCCGAGACCGGCGACGACGTGCCGGTGAAGCAACCCCTGGTCATCGTCGGGGAGCGCGGCGAGGACATCGACGGACTGCTCGACGGTCCGGACGAGGTCGCCGCGGACGAACCGGCTTCCGAACGGGTAGCGCCGGCGACGTCCGGACCGGCGGTGAGCCGGGACCCTCAGCCGTCCGAGCGGGCGACCGGCGTCTCCCCCCGGGCCCGCACCCTGGCCGCCGCCCACGGCATCGCCGTCGATCGCCTGACCGGGACCGGCCCGCACGGACGGGTGATCGAGCGGGATGTCCACGCTACGATCGCCGCCGGACCGGGTCCGACCTCGGGTGCCCGCGCGGAGGCGTCCGGCCTCGCCCCGGGTGCTCCCGGGACGGGCATCGCCGGCCGGGTGACCCGCACCGACCTCGCCGCCACCGCGCCCGAACCCGATGCGACGACGCCGGAGGCGTCCGGCGGGCAGTTCCCGGGACCATTCACCGACACCACGCTGGCCGGCGTCCGCACGGTGATCGCGGAGCGGACGATGACCTCGCTGGCCACCTCGGCGCAGCTCAGCTACACCACCACCGCGCCCGCTGCGGCACTGCTGCGGATGCGCGCCAGGCTGAAGGCTGCACCAGACCCCGAACTGGCGGCCGTCACCATCGGCGACCTGGTCGGCTACGCGACCGTCCGGACGCTGCTGCGGCACCCGCTACTGAACGCCCACCTGACCGGCGGCACCCTGCGAAAGTTCGCGTCGGTGCACCTGGGCATCGCGGTCGACACCCCGCGCGGGCTGCTGGTGCCGACCCTGCGGTCGGCCGACACGCTGACCCTGCGACAGTTCGCCGGACGCACCAAGGAGCTGGCCGCTCAGGCGACCGCGGGGATGATCAACCCCGACCTGCTCGGCGGGGCCACCTGCACGGTGAGCAACCTGGGAGCGTTCGGCATCGAGACGTTCACCCCGGTGCTGAACGTGCCGCAGGTGGCGATCCTGGGCGTGGCCGCGATCGTCCCGCGCGCCGTGCCCCACCCGGACGGCTCCGTCACCGCCGAACAGCGGATCGGATTCTCGCTGACCGCCGACCACCGGGCGATCGACGGCGCCGACGCCGCTCGGTTCCTGAAGGACCTGGTAGCGGCCGTCACCCACATCGACCTGACCGTGCTGAGCTGAGCGATGACCGTCTCCGAAGGCATTCGCGAAGCCGCGCGGGCCATCGCCGACTGAACCAGCAGCGCTGAAACAGAAGCAGAGAAGGACACCATGCCCAAGTCACTGGCCGTCAACCCCGCCGAGGTCCGGAAGGCTGCCACGCTCACGCCTCCGCCGATCCCGGTGAACGCCTACACCCGGGACTTCGCCGCGGCCCGGCAGCGCTACGGCGCCGACGGGCTGGTCGCGATGCTGCGCGACATGCTGGCCATCCGCGGGTTCGAGACCATGCTGGGCTCGATCAAGACCACCGGCGGCTGGCAGGGCATCGAGTACAACCACCGTGGCCCCGCCCACCTGTCGCTCGGCCAGGAGGCTGCCGCGGTCGGGCAGGCCGTCGAACTGGACGCCGACGACTTCATCTTCGGCTCGCACCGCAGCCACGGCGAGATCCTGGCCAAGAGCTACTCCGCGGCGCGCAAGCTCGCACCTGAGAAGGTGACCGCGATCATGTCCGGCTTCCTGGACGGCGACACCCTGCGGTACGCCGAACGGGTCGGCTACGACACACTCGACGAGCTGGCCGAGAACTTCATCCTGTTCGGCACGCTGGCCGAGATGTTCGCCCGTAAGGCCGGCTTCAACCGGGGCATGGGCGGCTCGATGCATGCCTTCTTCACCCCGTTCGGGTCGATGCCGAACAACGCGATCGTGGGCGCCTCGGCACCGATCGCCGCCGGCTCGGCGCTGTTCAAGCGGGTCAACCGGCAGCCCGGCATCGTGATCGCCAACATCGGTGACGCCTCGATGGCGTGCGGACCGGTGTGGGAGGCGATGTCGTTCGCGGCGATGGACCAGTACCGCACGTTGTGGCGTCCCGAAGACGGCGGCAATCCGCCGGTGATGTTCAACTTCTTCAACAACTTCTACGGCATGGGCGGCCAGACCTACGGCGAAACCATGGGCTACGACGTGCTCGCCCGGGTGGGTGCCGGCGTCAATCCTGCCGCTATGCACGCCGAGCGGGTCGACGGCTACGATCCGCTCGCGGTCGCCGACGCCACCCGGCGCAAGAAGGAGATCCTGCTGGCCGGCCAAGGCCCGGTGCTGCTGGACACCCTCACCTACCGCACCGCCGGGCACTCCCCGTCCGATCCGGGCAGCTACCGGACCCGCGAAGAGGTCGAGGCCTGGGAAGCGATCGACCCGGTCGCCGCGTTCGCCGACCTGCTGGTCGGCGAGGGACTGATCGGCCGGAGCGACCTGGACGACCTGCAGGCCCGGTTCACCGACCGGCTCACCCGGGTGCTGCGGCTCGCCTCGGACGACACCGCGTGCGAACGGGTGGACGCCGCCTACATCGAGTCGACGATGCTCAGCAACGGACGCGTCGAAGCGTTCGGGGACGGCGCCGAGCCTGAACTCAGCCAGCCACTGGCGGAGAACGCCCGGCTGCAGACGATCGCGAAGAAGGTCCGCACCGCCACCGACGCCGATGGCAAGCCGGTCTCGACGGTGCGCCGCTACCAGTTCCGGGACGCCATCTTCGAAGCGATCGCGCACCGCTATGCGGTCGATCCGACAATGTGTGCCTGGGGCGAGGAGAACCGTGACTGGGGCGGCGCGTTCGCCGTCTACCGCGGGCTGACCGAACTGGTGCCCTACCGCCGGCTGTTCAACTCGCCGATCGCCGAGGCCGCAATCGTCGGCGCCGGGGTCGGCTACGCCATCTCGGGCGGACGCGCCCTGGTTGAGCTGATGTACTGCGACTTCCTCGGCCGGGCCGGCGACGAGGTGTTCAACCAGATGGCCAAATGGCAGTCGATGTCGGCCGGCCTGCTGACCATGCCGCTGGTGATGCGGGTCAGCATCGGCAACAAGTACGGCGCCCAGCATTCCCAGGACTGGTCGGCGATCTTCGGCCACATCCCCGGGCTGAAGGTGTACTTCCCGGCCACCCCGACCGACGCCAAGGGCATGCTCAACCTGGCCCTGGCCGGTACCGACCCGGTGGTGTTCCTGGAGTCGCAACTGCTCTACGACAAGGGTGAGGAGTTCGAACCCGGCGGTGTGCCGGAGGGCTACTACGAGACCCCGGAGGGGGAACCGGTCGTCCGCCGCGAGGGCACCGACCTCACTATCGCCACCTTCGGTGCGACGCTCTACCGGGCGCTGCAGGCCGCGGAGGTGCTGCAGACCGAGCACGGGTTGTCGGCCGAGGTGATCGATCTGAGGTTCGTCGCGCCATTGGACTACGCCCGGCTGGTCGCGAGTGTCCGCAAGACCGGACGCCTGGTGCTCGCCTCGGACGCGGTGGCCCGCGGCTCGATCATGCAGACCATCGCCAACGACGTGCAGAATCTGGCCTTCGACGCTCTGGACGCCCCGGTCGTGGTGGTCGGCGCCCGGAACCACATCACTCCCGCCCCGGAACTGGAGGACCTGTTCTTCCCGCAGCCGGAGTGGATCCTGGACGCCATCAACGAGCGCATCCTGCCGCTGCCCGGGCACGTCCCGTCGTCCAACCACACGGACGCCGAACTGATCCGGCGCACCCGGCTGGGTGTGTAGCCGGGCTGCCGCGCCGACGCCTCTCCATCGTAATCCCGGACTTGATCCGGGATCTCGCCCGCCTGAGAGCCCGGGATGACGTGGATGATCAGCGCATCCTCAATCGGTTGCCATGTCACCGCGGATGGTTTTGGCCCGCGGACTGCCCTGCGAGAAGGATGTCGATGAAGCCGAGGACCTGATTCCGTCGGCCTCGAGCCGACGTTGCTCAGGTTCGGTCTCGTTGCGCGGGTTCAAACCTGAGCAACCAGACCAAACCTGAGCAACGTCGGCTGGGGCCGTGAGTGGGAGGGCGAGCGTACGGGGGGGCGGGGGGTCCGCCGGTCCGGTGTCGACGTCAGGGGTCGGTCGAACCGTGAAACGATGAACCCATGACCGTTCCCAATGTCCTGGCCAGTCGTTACGCGTCCGAGGCGATGCGGGCGATCTGGAGCCCGGAGAACAAGATCGTCGCCGAGCGGCGGCTGTGGATCGCGGTGCTGAAGGCGCAGAAGGACCTCGGCGTCGATTTCGGCGGGGACGACGCCGCGGACGTGATCGCCGACTACGAACGCGTCATCGACACCGTCGATCTGGTATCCATCGATGCCCGGGAGCGGGTCACCCGGCACGACGTGAAGGCGCGGATCGAGGAGTTCAACGCGCTGGCCGGTCACGAGCACATCCACAAGGGTATGACCAGCCGCGACCTGACCGAGAACATCGAGCAGTTCCAGGTGCTCAGCGGCCTGCGTCTGGTCCGCGAGCGGATCGTCACCGTGCTGGTGTCGCTGTCCCGGCTCGCCGTCCAGTACCGCGATCAGGCGCTGACCGGACGCTCACACAACGTCGCCGCGCAGCTGACCACACTGGGCAAGCGGTTCGCGACCGCCGCCGACGAGTTGCTGGTCGCGTTCGCTCGGGTCGACGAGCTGATCAACCGCTACCCGGCGCGCGGCATCAAGGGTCCGATGGGCACCGCGCAGGACATGCTCGATCTGCTCGGCGGCAGCGCCAAGAAGCAGTTGGCGTTGGAATCCCAGATCGGTCAGCACCTGGGTTTCGCTCGCATCTTCACCTCGACCGGGCAGGTCTACCCGCGTTCGCTCGACTACGAGGTGGTGACGGCGCTGGTGCAGGTGGCGGCGGCGCCGTCCAATGTGGCCACGACGATCCGGCTGATGGCCGGGCATGAGCTGGTCACCGAGGGATTCAAGGAGGGTCAGGTCGGCAGTTCCGCGATGCCGCACAAGATGAACACCCGGTCCTGCGAGCGGGTGAACGGTCTGAGTGTGATCCTGCGCGGCTACGCGACGATGGTTGGCGAACTGGCCGGCGACCAGTGGAATGAGGGGGACGTCTCGTGCTCGGTGGTGCGCCGGGTCGCGCTGCCGGACGCCTTCTACGCCCTGGACGGCCTGTTCGAGACCTTCCTTACCGTGCTGGCCGAGTTCGGCGCCTTCCCCGCGGTGATCGAGGCCGAACTGGCCCGGTACCTACCGTTCCTGACCACCACCAAGGTGTTGATGGGTGCCGTCCAGGCCGGCGTGGGACGCGAGGCCGCTCATGAGGCGATCAAGGAGCACGCGGTGGCAGTAGCGCTCGACCTGCGCCGCGGCGCCCGGACCAACGACCTGCTCGACCGGCTGGCCGCCGACCCCCGTCTCGGGCTCACCCGCAAGCAGTTGAAGGCGACCCAGGCCGACCCGCTGGAGCTTACCGGCGCCGCCCGCGACCAGGTGGACGATGTCGCCGACAAGGTGAAACGCATCGCCAAGCTCTACCCGGACGCCGCCGGCTACACACCCGGCTCGGTCCTCTGAACCAGGGGCGGAGCTGAACCCAGATCCACCGATCTGTGCCCACCGCGCGACCCCCGGCTGGGCGCACTGGCTGCCGCCGGGCACGGTCGCCGTACCACCCGCTGAATCAGGGCTTGACGATGATCTCGGCGTTCTCGTCCGGGAGTTCGACGTAGGTCTGGCCGGGCGCCATCACCAGCGGGCTGCCGTCCTCGAGGGCGAACTGGAACGGCGCGGCGACGTCAGCCTTGGTCCACCTTCCGGTCACGTACCGGCCGCCCTGGAAGTAGTGGAACGGACCGGAAGCGTCGATGATGTCGTGGATCGGCTCATCGTGGCCACCGCCCCTGTAGAGCTTGGCGTAGTGCTGACGCGCCCGGATTACCAGCACGTTGTCCGGCGCAACCCGTGCGCCACCGGTCAGGATGTGCGGACCCCACGGCATGCTGCGCAGCCAGGTTCCGGACGAGGCATTCCAGGTGTAGCCCATGTTGTAACTGTTGCCGCTCTTCCACGGGACGCTGATCGTCTGGGCCTTCTCGCCGTTGACCGTGCTGGCGACTTCGGCGTCGCCGAACGGGAAGTAGATCTGCGGCGGGCCGTCGCTGAACTTCTTGGTCAGCTGCGCGAGCACCTTGGGATGACACAACACCGCACGGTCGAGTTCGCGCTTGCCGTTGTCGTAGTAGATCCGCGAGCTGTCGATCGAATAGGCGCCGGTGCCCTTGGTGTTCATGAACGAGAGCATTCCGTCGACGTAGTTCTCGTACTGCCGCACGTAGTTGAGCACCCAGCCAGTGGCGCCGGTGTTGCCGATGACGGCGTGCATCGGCGACAGCAGCGGAATATCGACGGGACGGATGGAACGCACCGGACCGACGGCGTCCGGCATCGTGGAATGGAAGACCGGTACCAACCGGGTTCCGCTGTATCCCGACGGGTCGCGGTAGCCGTCCAACTCGACGAAGACGATGTCGGCATACTCCAGGCCACGCTGGGGATGTTCGTTGCGGTTGTCCGGAACCTTCACCGCCACCGCGGCATGTTTGGCGTCCTGCGGATTCTTGAGCAGTTCTCCCGACAGCGGCCAGCGCGGGCGCTCGTCGATCGACTGGGTGGGGCTGGGTGAGGGTGCTTGGACGCCGGGGGTGGACGGCGCGGGCTGACCGGAGCAACCGGCAACGACGACTCCCACGCCGAGCAGCCCGCCGAGTGCCGTACGACGGCTGAGTTCGTGCATGGGAGACAAGGTACAGCCGCGCGCCACTCCCGTTGCGACGACACTGGCATCATGGCGCTGACGTCCCTGTCCGGCGCGAAAGAAGGGAACCCCGGTGGCCGAACCGACCTGGATCGAGCGCCACATCCCTGGACGCCACGGCGACGTGCGGGTGCGCGAATACCTGCCCCCGGGCGAGGTGGCCGGACCGCGGCTGGTCTGGGTGCATGGCGGTGGCTGGGTGGTCGGCACCTTGGACGAGCCGGAGGCGCATCAGGTGTCCCTGCGGGTGGCCACGGCAGGCTTCCCGGTGACCAGCGTGGAGTACGGGCTGGTGCCGATGTTCCCGGTGGTCGGTCCGCTGCGGCTGCGGCCCTCACCGTTCCGCTACCCGGTACCGCAGGACCAGGTGATGGACGCCTGGCTGGACGCCCAGGCCACCCACGGCGGGCAGATCTGGCTGGGTGGGGCGTCCGCCGGTGCCTGCCTGGCTGCCGCGGTCGCGTTGCGGCTGCGGGACGGCGAGGGGCCGCAGCCGCTGGGCTTGGCCTTCCTGTACGGGCTGTTCCACGGCGTCCTGCCGCCCACCTCCGCGGCCCTGCGGCGGCGGCTGTTCGGGCTGCCCGATCTGCGGGTGATGCAGGAGATGGTGCGCCGGGCCGCGGTCAATCACGCCGGTGCCGCCGAGGCGCTGGACAACCCGCAGGTGTTCCCCGGGCTCGCCGACCTGACCGGGCTGCCCCCGGTGCACCTGCTGAACGCCGATCGCGACATTCTGCGCGCCTCTGCCGAGAACTTCGCCCACCGGCTGACCCTGGCGGGCGTCCCGCACGACGGCTTCTACCTGCCGGACACCCGGCACGGCTATCTCGCCCGCCCCGAATCGGAGGCGTTCGAGATCGGCACGCGCGCGATGGCCGGCTGGCTGGCGGGTGCCTGACTGGTCGCTTCTCGGTGGTCGCTTCTCGGTGGTCGCGTCTCGGTGGTCGCGTCTCGGTGGTCGGGTTTGGTTCCGCGGAGTGGGCTGCATCCCGTCCCGCCCGTGCGCAGCTCGCCACTTCTGCTTTCGTCTTTCAGACCGTGGGCGGGGCTCGCGCGCTTCACGCCCGACCTACCCGGACGGGGTGCAGCCCACTCCGCTTTGAAGGAGCCCACTCGGCATTCGCCGATTGAGGTCGCGCACTACCCGGACGGGGTGCAGCCCACTCCGCTTTGAAGTTGCGTTACTGGGCGAGCGGGGGCAGGGGAGTGCGGTAGACCCAGGCGTCGATCAAGCCCGCGACATCGGCGTGGGTGTAGCGCTGGGCATGCGCAACGAATGCGGGGGTGCTGACGCTGGACCAGCGGCTTTCTGTCGTCCACTCCCGCAGCATCGGGAAGAACTGATCGCCGAGGACGCCGCGCAGGGCGTGCACCGTGAGCGCGCCGCGCTTGTACACCCGGTCGTCGAACATCAGATCGCGGCCCGGGTCGCCCAGCACCAGGTCCTGCGGCAGGGCGGCGAGCCGGCGGTGATGGTCGGACGCCCACGCGGCCGCGCTGCGGCCCCCGGACAGCTCCGACCAGAGCCACTCGCTGTAACAGGCGAAGCCCTCGTGCAGCCAGATGTCCTTCCAGGACGCCACGGTCAGGCTGTTGCCGAACCATTGATGGGCGAGCTCGTGCGCGACCAGCCGTTCGTTCTCCCAGCCGGCCGCGACGTGGTTGGCGCCGAAGGTGGACAACGTCTGCGCCTCGAGTGGTATTTCCAACTCGTCCTCGGTGATCACCGCCGCATACTCGCCGAACGGGTACGGCCCGAACAGCTCGGCGAAGGCGTCCACCATGTCGGCCTGCCGGGCGAACGCCGTGCCCGTCCCCACGGCGACGCCGCGGGGATGCACCAGTTCCACCCGCTCGCCGGCCCGGGTGCTCACGTAGCGTCCGATGTGCAGCACGGCCAGATAGGGCGCCATCGGTTCGTCCTGGCGGAACCGCCAGGTGGTCTTGCCGGCCCTCTTCTCGCGCGCCTCGAGGCGGCCGTTGGCGATCACTCGGTAGCCGTCCGCAACGGTCACTGCGAACCGGTAGCGGGCCTTGTCGTCGGGCCGGTCGTTGCACGGGAACCAGGACGGCGCCCCGCACGGTTGGGCGGCCACCAGCACGCCGTCGTCGAGTTCCTCCCAGCCCACCGCGCCGAACACGCTGGGGATCGGACGCGGTTTGCCGGCGTACTGCACGTCGACCTTGACCCGTCCGCCCCGCTTCGTTTTCGACGGCAGCGTGACCCGCAACTTGCGGTCCCGGTGGGTGTAGCGGGCCTGCCGGCCGTCCACCCGCACCCGCGACACGCTCAATCCGTACAGGTCGAGGGCGACCTGGTCGAGGTCCTCGAGCGCCTCGATCTCCAGCACGGCGCGGGCGGCCAGGTGGTTTGTGGCGATCTTGTAGTCGAGGTCGATCCGGTAGCAGCGGACGGCGTAGCGGCGGTTCCCATGACCGGGGACGTACGGGTCGGCTGCGGGCATCATTCCTCCGTGGGCGGCTGAGACTCTTCCGATGTTGGGTGGGACGCCGGCCACGGGGCGATCGGGTTTCCGATCCATCGGGTCTTGTCAGGGACGGATTCACCGCGCATCACCAGCGATACCGGGCCGATCGTAGCGTGTCGGCCGATGGTTGCGGCCGGCAGGATCACGCTGTTCGGCCCGAGCGTCGCACCGGCCCGCAAAGTGACGGTGTCCATGCTCAGCACCCGGTCGTGGAAGAGGTGGGTCTGCACTACGCAGCCGGCATTCACGGTCACCCCGGCCCGCAGGTCGATCAGGTCGGCCTCCGGCAGCCAGTAGGTCTCGCACCAGACCCCCTCGCCGACCTTGGCGCCCATCGACCGGAACCAGGCGTTGAGTGCCGGCGTCCCCATCGTCGGGTGGGCGAACCAGGGCGCAGCCAGCAGCTCGACGAACATGTCGGCCAGTTCGTTGCGCCACACCAGGGAACTCCACAGCGGGTGGTCGGACGGCCCGAGCTTGCCCAGCAGCAGCCATTTCGCCACCGTCGCGGACGCCGCCGCCAGCAGCCCGCCGATGCCCAGCACCACACCGGACAGGATCGCGGCCAGCCACCATCCGGCCTGCGCCAGCCCGAGCAGCGCCGCGACGCACAGCATGGTCAGCGCCACCAGGGTGAGCGGAGCGATGATCCGGCAAACGTCCACGAGTGCCCGGGCCACCTTGAGCCGGGTCGCCGGCGCGTAGGTGCGGGACTGGTCGGTGCTGGCCGCGGTACGCCGCAGCTTGGTCGGGGGCGAGCCGATCCAGGACGTCCCGCGCTTGGCCCGGGCCCGGGCGGGCGCCGCTGACAGCACGGCGACCAGGCCGCCCTTCGGTACCTTGCGGCCCGGGGCGGCCATCCCGGAGTTGCCGACGAAGGCGTGCTTGCCGATGCGCACCTCTTCGATCCGCAGCCAGCCGCCGCCCAACTCGTAGCCGCCGATCAGGGTGTCGTCGGCCAGGAAAGCACCGTCGTCGACGGTGACCAGCTTGGGGATCATCAGCACCGTGGAGGCCTCCACCTCCTTGCCGATGGTGGCCCCCAACGCGCGTAGCCAGAACGGGGTGAGGAAGCTGGAGTAGATCGGAAAGAGCCAGGTGCGGGCCTCGTCCAGCACCCGGATGGTCGACCAGGCCTGCCACGAGATGCGGGACTGCACGGGGTAGTGTCCCGGCACCAGGCCGTTGCCGAGCAGCCGCACCAGCGCCCAGATCAACACCGCCAGGGTGAGATAGCCGAGCAGCACCGCGGGCAGCAGCCAGGGCAGCACCGCGAGCAGGGCGCCGCCGGCCGAGCTGGACGCTGCCAACACCGGCCACAGCACGGCCAACCCGGCCAGGCTCGCCAGCAGCGGCAGCGCCGCGATCAGCACACCCATCGCCGCGTAGGCCGCCAACCACGCCGGCTGGTTGGCCGGCTGCTCCGGCCAGGGACCGCGGGCCCGGCTGCGCACCTTCACCGCCGGTGACCCCGACCAGTATTCGCCGGTGCCGACCGGTCCGAACACCGAGGAGCCCGGCGCCACCTCGGCACCCGCGCCGACATCCGTCCCGGCGCACAAGGTGCTGCGGGCGCCGATCCGGGCACCCTTGCGGACCCGGATCTCGCCGATGATCAGCCGGTCCCCGTCCAGCCAATGCCCGCTCAGGTCGACCTCGGGTTCTATCGAACAGGCCTCGCCCAGCCGCAGCAGCCCGGTGACCGGCGGGGTGCTGTGCAGATCGACGTGGGGCGCGATCCGGGCGCCGAGCAGCCGCGCGTACCAGCGCAGCAGGACGGCACCGGCGATCGACTCTGCTCCCATCTCGTCGGCGAAGCGTTGTGCCAGCCACAAGCGCAGATGGACCTTGCCGCCGCGGGGGTACTCGCCCGGGCCGATGCCGGCCAGGATCAGCCGGACTCCGGCTGCGGTCACCAACATGCGGGTCGGTGTGATGATGAAGAGGATCGCTCCGGTCACGATCCACCACCAGGACAGCGTCGGCAGCCAGGTCATCCCGGCGGCGTGCGCCAGGTTGGCGGCGGCAGCGGCCCAGATCGTCCAGCGCAACCCGGGAATGGTGCGCAGCGGCAGCAACGCCGCCAGCTGTCCGCGTTGGGTCTTGATCGGCACGGGCCGGACGTTCGAGTTCAGCTGGGACGCCGGCGTCGCCATCTCGTCCAGGTGCGCGGCCAGGTTGGCCAGCCGCGGATGGTCGTAGATGTCGGCGACGGTGACCTCGGGGTGGGTGCGGCGCAGGAGCGACACCATCTGCGCAGCCGTCAGCGAGCCGCCGCCGAGGTCGAAGAAGTCGGCGTCCAGGGAGGTGACCCGCGCGCCCAGCACCGACTCCCAGTGGTCGCGGACCATCGCCGGGGTGCCGGCGAGCTGCAGTTCGGGGCCGTCGCCCCCGGCGTCCGGCAGCGGCCAGGGCAGCGCGTCGCGGTCGATCTTGCCCGAGGTGCGGGTGGGTAGTTCGTCGACCACCGCGAGCCGCGGCACCAATGGCGCCGGCAGTCGTTCCCGCAGGGTCAGCAGTGCGGCGTGGACGTCGAAGCCGTCCTCGACGGCCAGGTAGCCGACCAGCAACTGGCTGCCCGAACCGGTGCGACGGACGGCGGCCGCGGCCCCGCTCACCCCGTCCAGGTCGAGCAGGGCGTTGTCGATCTCGCCCAACTCGATGCGCCGTCCGCCGACTTTCACCTGATCGTCGGCGCGGCCGACGAACAGCAGGCCGGCCTCGTCGTTCACCACCAGGTCACCGGAGCGATAGGCCCGCTCCCACCCCAGCGACGGCAGCGGCGCGTACTTCTCGGCATCCTTGACCGGATCGAGGTAGCGGGCGAGTCCGACGCCGCCGATGATCAGTTCGCCGGTTTCGCCCGCCCACACCGGGTTGCCGTCCGGGTCGACGACGGCGAGGTCCCAGCCGTCCAGTGGAAGCCCGATCCGGATCGGCGGTTCACCGGTCAGTTTCGCGCCGCAGGCCACCACGGTCGCCTCGGTGGGCCCGTAGGTGTTCCACACCTCACGTCCGGGCGTGACCAGCCGAGCGCCGAGATCGGGCGGGCAGGCCTCACCGCCCAGGATCAACAAGCGCACCCGGTTCAATGCTTCCGCCGGCCACAGCGACACCAGCGTCGGCACCGTGGAGACCACGGTGAGCCGGTTGGCCTGCAGCCACGGCCCCAAGTCCATGCCGGAACGCACCAGCGACCGAGGGGCGGGTACCAGACAGCCGCCGTACCGCCAGGCCAGCCACATCTCTTCACAGGAGGCGTCGAAGGCGACCGACAGCCCGGCCATCACCCGGTCGCCGACGCCCAGCGGCGCGTCGGTGAGAAAGATGCCGGCCTCGGCGTCCACGAAGGCGGCGGCGTTGCGGTGGGTGACCGCCACGCCTTTGGGCTTGCCCGTCGAGCCGGAGGTGAAGATCACCCAGGCGTCGTCGTCCGGGCGCGGGTCGATTCGTTCGACCGCAGGCCGGGACGGGCCGCGGGTGTCGATCTCCAGGCTGTTGCCGATCACGGCGCGGGCCCCCGCCTCGGCGAAGACGGTGCGTGCCCGCTCGTCCGGATCGTCGGCATCGACCGGCACATAGGCGGCACCGGCGAGCAGGATGCCCATGATGGCCACGTACAGGTCGGTGGTGCCGGACGCGATCCGCACCCCGACCTTGTCACCGGGGCCGATGCCGAGCTCGGCCAGCTCGTCGGCGAGTTCATCGGCGGCATCGGCGAACCCGGCATAGCTGAGCCGGGTGACGCCGTTGTCCAGGGCGTCGGCGTCCGCGCACTCGGCGACGGTCTCACGAAAGATGTCGACCAGGGTGCGCGTCGGCGGTGCCAGGGTGCTGCGCAGCAGGCTCAACGAGGGCTCCTCGAATCGGTCGGCCGGGCGGACGCCGGCCGTGAGTAGGGCTGCATTATCGCGCCCACAGCCGAACCGGCGGTGAACAGACGCGCACTGAGGACCGCAAACCACCTGTCACAGGGGCTCCCTGCTGGTTGAGCTTGTGGAGACCCTCGCGAATGACGACGGCGGGCTTTCGCACGCTCGACCGGCGGCGGCTGGGCTGGCGATGGGTCTCGGCAGGCTGTGACCAGCCAATGGTCGGGCCTCGACAGCTCGACCTGCGAATGGGGGCTCGACAGGTAAGACCACGGAGGTCCTCTACCGGGAACTGTGGGGCCGGAGTATCCTCGGTGTCCGGTAGCACTCGAAGGAAGGGAGGCGCGTCATGTCCGTCACTGCTCTGGGCGCGTTCGCGTCCCGTCCGTTCGAGGCCCGCTGATTCTGACTTCTGCGGCCGTCCGCCGCATCGCCGGGCCTCCTCCCGTAGGAGAACCCGTTGTCAACAGACAATCCCGCAGCCTTCGACTGGGCTGCGCTGAGCTATACCGAAATATCCGAGAATCTCGCCGAGGGGCAGCGCTGGTCGACCTGGCGCAGTGTCGACCGGCTGTCGCGGGGTCCCCAGCCCCGGCCGTCCTGGCTGGTCACCTCCCAGGCAGCCATCGATACCGAACTCGGCATCCTCAAGACCGGTAAGGAAGCTGACGTGTTCCTGCTGGAACGCGCGGTTCCCGGGGCCGAGTCCTGCCTGCTCGCCGCCAAGCGCTATCGGTCGTCCGAACACCGGCTGTTCCGCCGCGCCGACAGCTACACCGAGGGCCGGCGCGGACGCGACAGCCGCGAGAACCGGGCCGTCCGGCTGAAGTCCGGTTTCGGACGGCAGATCGAGGCTGCGCGTTGGGCGCAGGCCGAGTTCGCGACGCTGAAACTGCTGTGGAGCGCGGGCGTCCCGGTGCCGTACCCGGTGCAGGTGGACGGCGGCGAGATCCTGATGGAGTTCATCGCCGAAGGCAACGCGGCCGCACCCCGGCTCGCGCAATGCCGTCCGTCGGTGGACCAGCTGCGCTGGCTCTGGCCGCAACTGGTCGAGGCGCTGATCCGGTTCGGACGGCTGCAGTTGGCACACGGCGACCTCAGCCCGTTCAACCTGCTGGTCCGCGGCCTGGACGGTGCCGAACCGGAGCTGGTGGTGATCGACGTGCCGCAGGTGCTCGACCTGGTCGGCAACCCCAACGGTGCCGAGTTCCTGCACCGGGATTGCCGCAACGTCGCCGACTGGTTCGTCCGCAAGGGCCTCGACGTGGACGCCGACGCGCTCTTCGCCGAAGTGGTCGCCGCAGCCTGGTAGCCGCACCGTCGGCCGAGCTCCACCGTTGGTCGAGCTTGTCGGGACCCCCCGAGGCAGCGGTTTCGACAAGCTCAACCGGCAGTGGTACTCGGTCAGCGCTTCCCTAGACTGAGCGCCGTGACCGACTTCGACCTGGACCTGCCGCTGATTCATGCCGGGAAGGTGCGCAGGCTCTACGCGATGCCCGACGGCACCATTCTGATGGTGGCGACGGACAACATCTCCGCCTTCGATCAGGTGTTGTCGACCCCGATCCCGGATAAGGGCGCGATCCTCAACCAGCTGTCGCTGTGGTGGTTCGAGCAGCTCGCCGATGTGGTCGGCAACCACCTGGTGAGCACCGACGTACCGCCGAGCGTGCGCGGCCGCGCGGTGATCGCCGAACGGCTTGAGATGGTGCCCGTGGAGTGCGTGGCCCGGGGCTACCTCACCGGATCGGGCTGGGCCGAGTATCAACAGTCGGGAACGGTGTGCGGGATCGAGCTGCCGCCCGGTTTGGTGGACGGCTCACGACTACAGCAGCCGATCTTCACGCCCGCGATCAAGGCACCGCTGGGGGAGCACGACGAGAACGTCGACTTCGCGACCATCGTCGATCTGCACGGTGCCGAGCTCGCCGAGCAACTGCGCGAGTTGACCCTGGTGATCTACGCACGGGCAGAGGGCATCGCCCGCGCCCGTGGCATCATCCTGGCCGACACCAAGTTCGAGTTCGGAATCCGCGCCGACGGCGACATCGTGCTGGCCGACGAGGTGCTGACTCCCGACTCGTCCCGGTTCTGGGACGCCGCGCTCTGGCAGCCCGGGGTGGCGCTGCCGTCCTTCGACAAGCAGTTCGTCCGGGACTGGCTCAGCCGCGAATCGGGCTGGGACAAGGCGTCCGACACGCCGGCGCCGGCGCTGCCTCCGGACGTCATTGCGGCCACCCGGGCCAAGTACATCGATGCCTATCAGAAACTCACCGGGCGCCCCTTCGCCGGTTAAGTTAAGGAAACGCTGAACAACACGACCACCGCTGGTTGAGCTTGTCGAAACCCCTTGCCAGCGCCACGTCGTCCGAGGTCTCGACAAGCTCGACCAACGAAATCAGTGCTTCCCTCGTCGTTTACGTCATCCCGGGCTCTGTCAGGCGGGAGAGATCCCGGGATGACGATGGATGGCCTTGATCAGCACTTCCCTGGTCAACCGGCGGTCGGTAGACCGTCCAGCACATCGGCGAGGACGGCGTCCGCGCTCGGCAGTCCGGCGATCGAGTCGGCGACGACCCGGGCCGCATGGCGGAAGGAATCGGCGTCGAGCAGGTCGCCGAGCGCGGAGCGGATCGCTTCCGGTGTCGCCGCGCCGGGGTGGAGAACGAGACCGGCACCCGCGGCCGCCACTGCCGCAGCATTGCCGAACTGATCGGCGCCCATCGGCAGCAGCAGCAAGGGCAACCCGAACGCCAGCGCCCCGAGCACCGTACCCGCGCCGGCATGGCAGATCACTGCCGAACAGAGCGGCAGCAGCAGGGCCTGCGGCACGAACCGTTGCACGGCCAGGTTCGGCGGCAACGGACCGAGCTCAGCCGGGTCCACCCCGTGTCCGGTGGTCGCGATGATGTTCACCGGAACCCCCGCGACCGCCTCGATGAGCCGGCGCCACACCTCTGTCGAGTTGTACACGGTGCCGAGTGTCAGGTAGACGGTGTGCGGATGAGGCAGCCGGTGGAACGCCTCCGGAAGACTGGCTCCGGCGGGCACGTCCCCGGCCTCGGGACGCAGCGCACGCACGTCGCGCCAGGGACGGTCAGGCGGGTGCAGCACCGGCGGGAACGGATCGATGTACGGCGCCGCCAGGTACTGCTCGGAGGTGTCCTGATGGCCGATGCTGCGCGCGATCTCCGCATGGCCGCGCACGGCGAGATTGACGAAGCCTGGGAAATCCGCGCCGAGGCCGTGCACCAGCCGCCTGCCCGTGGTCGGTCGGACGTAACTTGCACCCAGTTCGTACAGCTCCTGGACGACGATGTCCACCGGGGTTGGGTCGGTGAGCCCGGTGAGTTCGGCCGCCCGAACGGTGGAAGGCGTGATGAACAGGCGCTGGGCGTTCGTCCAGAGGGTCTGTTCTTCGGTCGCCTCCGGCCCGAGTGGCCGGGGCAGACCGGTGTGTTCGATCTCGGTCATCGACGGACCGACGGACCAGGCGGTGAAGCCGCGCCGTTCGATGTCGTCGCGCAGATCCGGCCCGGTGGCGATGATCACCTCATGGCCCGCCCGGCGGGCGGCAGCGGCCAGCGGCAGCATCGGCAGCAGATGGCCACTGAGCGGTGAGGAACTGAACAGAATGCGCACGGGGTCAAGAGCCCGGCCCGTCCACGGTGATACAGCGTGTGTCGGTCGGCATGCGTCGGCGGGTCTGGATCATGCCGTCGAGCCGCACCGTCCCCATCACACCCGGAGGTCGGCCGTCCTCCACCGGCACTTCCTCGCGGGGAGCGTCCGCAATGAGAGTGTCCGGACGCCGTCACGCGCACCGATAGGCTGTCCCGCATGGCGCGCGTGATCGTGGATGTGATGCCCAAGCCCGAGATCCTGGACCCGCAGGGCAAGGCCGTCACCGGGGCCCTCAAGCGGCTCGGGTTCGATGGTTTGACCGTCCGGCAGGGTAAGCGGTTCGAGGTCGACATTGAGGGCGACCTCACCGACGAAAGACTCGAGCAGGTGCGTGATGCGGCCGAGAAGCTGCTCGCCAACACCGTGATCGAGGCCTTCGACGTCCGGGTCGAGCAGTGAGCCGGATCGGCGTCGTCACCTTCCCGGGCTCGCTCGACGACCACGACGCGCAGCGCGCCGTGAAGCTGGCCGGCCACGAGCCGGTGGCTCTGTGGCATGCGCACGAGTCGTTGCAGGGCGTGGACGCGGTGATTCTGCCCGGCGGCTTCTCCTACGGCGACTATCTGCGCTGCGGGGCCATCGCACGATTCAGTCCGATCATGACCGAGGTGATCGCTGCGGCCGGCAACGGACTGCCCGTCCTCGGCATCTGCAACGGCTTCCAGGTGCTGTGTGAATCGCACCTGCTGCCCGGCGCACTGATCCGCAACGACGTCCGGACCTTCGTCTGCCGCGACCAGAAACTGCGCGTCGAATCGATCGACACGGTCTGGACGGGGGCGTTCACACCCGGTCAGGAGATCACCATCGTGCTGAAGAACGGCGAGGGCGGGTTCGTCGCCGACCCCGACACCATCGCCCGGCTCGAGGGTGAGAACCAGGTCGTCTTCCGCTACCTGGACGACAACCCGAACGGCTCGCTCAACGACATCGCCGGCATCACCAACGCCCGCGGCAACGTGGTCGGACTGATGCCGCACCCCGAGCACAATATGGAGGAACTCACCTCCCCGAGCCTGGACGGACGCGGCTTCTTCGCCTCCCTGGACCGTTTCCTCTCCGCCGTCGTCGCCGGCTGACGGCGCCTCGCAAACCCACCCCAGCGCTCGCCCGAGGAGTGCTGATCAGCGCAACCACCGCTGGTTGAGCTTGTCGAAACCCCTTGCCGGCGCCATGTCCGAGGTCTCGACAAGCTCGACCACCCGGTGATTGAGCTTGTCGAAATCACACCACGAGGATCGGAGACAAGCTCGATCAACGGCGTGCGGGATCAGCGTGACGCGCGATAGACCCTGCCGTTCAGTGGGCCGCCGTCCAACTCCGCCAACAGCTCGGCACCCTTCAGCGCGTCCCCGCGGGGTTCGCTCAACTCGAATCCCGGCCAGTTCATGGTCAGGAACTCCACGAACCTGTCCTGGACGCGGTGGGAGGTGAACGTCTTGCCGAGCGCACACACGGTGGGTGGTTCGTGCCGTCCGAGTTCGACACGATGCGCTGCGGCCACCACGGCTTCGCTGAGATGCGCCGCCGCCTTGTCGAGGATATTCCGCGCCACCGGATCGGTGGCCGCCGCCTCATCCACCTTGGCGGCATAGGACGCCACTCGCGCCACCCGGTCCGGATCGGCCTGCAATTCCAGGTAGGCGAGTTCGAGATCGTCGAAGTCGTCGGCGAATATCTCGGTCAGCAGGGTCGACTGGCGGCGTCCGTCGTATCCGCGGAGCGCGGCCTCGAAGGCGTTGCGGCCGATCCAGTACGCGGAGCCCGCGTCGCCGGCCATCCAGCCCCAGCCGTCGACGCGGGCAACCTGATCGGCACCCACCGCGAGGGTGACCACGCTGGTGCCGCAGGCGATCATCACCCCCTCGGCATCGCCGAGCGCCCCGAGGTAGCTGGTGGTCGAGTGATGTGCCAGGACGACCCGGTTGATCGATGTGTCCTGGAGGGCATCAAGCGTGACCGCGGCGTCCGCCCGATCCAACCCGCTCGATCCGCAGGCGAGGACGTCGGGACCTGCGTCGGCCTCGGCCAGGATCGCGCGGACCCGCTCGACGATCTGCGGCTCCACCGGACGACTGGTGTCGATGCCGGATCCCTTGCCGCCGGCGAAGCCGGGGCCGGCACCGGACATGCTCCAGGAAATGCCGCTCTGACCACAATCGATGGCCAGGACGCCGCTCGTTGAGTGGGACATTCAGCCTCACCGCCCTCCCTCGGTTGCCAATTCTAGGCCCGCAGCAGCGGCGCCACGCCCGATACGTACCCAAACTCCGGCCTCGGGACACGCATCGGACGAGGTCTCCGAGACGGTAGCTTGTGGGCGTGGTCGACACCGTGACGCATGCCGCCGAAACCCCTGATCTTGAGCAGCCCTGGGCCGCCCTCGGGCTGAGGGAGAACGAGTACCTGGAGATCCGCGAGATCCTCGGACGCCGACCCACCTCGTGCGAGCTGGCCATGTACTCGGTGATGTGGTCGGAGCACTGCTCGTACAAGTCGTCCAAGGTGCACCTGAAGAAGTTCGGCGAACTGGGCCGGGACACCCCGCGCGGCAAGCTGCTGGCGGGCATCGGTGAGCAGGCCGGTGTGGTCGACATCGGCGGCGACTGGGCGGTCACCTTCAAGATCGAGTCGCACAACCACCCCTCCTATGTGGAGCCCTACCAGGGCGCGGCGACCGGCGTCGGCGGCATCGTCCGCGACATCCTGGCGATGGGCGCTCGCCCGATCGGCGTGATGGACCCGCTGCGGTTCGGCCCGCTGGACGCTCCTGACACCGCCCGGGTGCTGCCCGGGATCGTCGCCGGCGTCGGCGGCTACGGCAACTGCCTGGGGCTGCCCAACATCGGTGGCGAGCTGGTCTTCGACCCCACCTACTACGGAAACCCCCTGGTCAACGCGTTGTGCGTCGGGGTGCTCAAGCACGACGACCTGCACCTGGCGTTCGCTCGCGGCACCGGCAACAAGGTCATCCTGTACGGCGCGGCGACCGGCGGCGACGGGATCGGCGGGGCGTCCATCCTGGCGTCGGAGACGTTCGACGAGGACGGTCCGGCGAAGCGGCCCAGCGTCCAGGTCGGCGACCCGTTCATGGAGAAGCTGCTGATCGAGTGCACCCTGGAGCTGTTCGCCGAGAACCTGATCTCGGGCATCCAGGATCTGGGTGCGGCCGGGTTGTCCTGCGCGACGTCCGAACTGGCCAGCGCCGGTGACGGCGGCATGCACGTCAACCTGAACACGGTGCCGCTGCGCGACCACACGCTGGCCCCCGAAGAGATCCTGATGAGCGAATCGCAGGAGCGGATGATGGCGGTCGTCGAACCGCACAACGTCGACCGGTTCATGGAGATCTGCGCCAAGTGGGACGTGCTCGCCACCGTCGTCGGTGAGGTCACCGACGGCGATCGGTTGATCATCGAGTGGGACGGCGAGGTGGTGGTGGACGTCGATCCGGCCACCGTCGCGCACGAGGGCCCAGTCTACGAGCGACCCTACGCCCGCCCGGACTGGATCGACGCGCTGAACGCCGACACCGCCGAGACGCTGCCCCGGGCTCGAGCCGGCGAGGAGCTGGCCGACACGGTGCTGCGGCTGGTCGGATCCCCGCACCTGTGCGACAAGTCGTGGGTGACCGACCAGTACGACCGCTACGTGCGGGGCAACTCGGTGCTCGCCCAGCCCGAGGACGGCGGCATGCTGCGGATCGACGAGGAGACCGGGCTCGGGATCGCGCTGGCCACCGACTGCAACGGCCGTTTCGCCTACCTGAACCCCTACCTGGGTGCCCAGCTGGCGCTGTGTGAGGCCTACCGGAACGTGGCGGTCACCGGCGCCGAGCCGGTCGCCATCACCGACTGCCTGAACTTCGGCTCGCCCGAGGATCCGGCGGTGATGTGGCAGTTCTCCGAGGCGATCCTCGGCCTGGTGGACGGGTGCAAGGCACTCGGCACCCCGGTCACCGGAGGCAACGTGTCCTTCTACAACCAGACCGGCGAGACCAACATCCTGCCCACGCCGGTGGTCGGCGTCCTGGGTGTCATCGACGACGTCGCCGACCGGATCGCGGTCGGCTTCGCCCACGCCGGCGACGCCGTCTTCCTGCTCGGCGAGACCGGTGAGCACCTGTCCGGCAGCACCTGGGCGAACGTCATCCACGACGGCCACCTGGGCGGCATGCCCCCGCTGCCCGACTTCGATCTGGAGCGGCGGCTGGCGGCGGTGCTGACGGCGGCGTCCAAAGCCCGGCTGCTCAGCTCGGCGCACGACCTCGCCGACGGCGGCCTCTCCCAGGCGCTGGTTGAATCCTGCCTGCGCCGCGGACTGGGCGTCGCCATCACCCTCCCGGACGGCGACCCCACCGTTCAGCTGTTTGCCGAGAGCCCCGGACGGGCGATCGTCTCGCTCCCGGCGTCGGCGGCCACCGAGTTCGCCGCGCTGTGCATCGAGCACGACGTCCCGCTGGAGCGGCTCGGCGAGGTCACCGAACTGGCCGAGTTCGAGGTGGTCGGCCAGTTCGTGCTGCCCCTGGACGAGATCCGCTCCCGCTGGGAGGCCCCGCTGAAGGAAGCGATGGCGCTTCGCTGAACCTCCAACGGACGACCCCTCCGACGGAGGACCCCTCCGACGGAGGCGCCCGTCCGACGGAGGCGTCGCACATCGCCCTGCTTCGGCGTCCTTTCCGCTGTTCAAACCAGGTGAACGAGCCGAAACCAGGGCGATGTCGCGGCACTGGTTCGCGCGGAGTTCACCGGGTGCGCTCCGGGTTGCCCCCTGCTGTCTGGACGGGAACGGTGCGCAAGAATGGATCGGTCCAGGCACTCACCAGCCAGCCATCGTTGAGGACAGTGATCACGCTATGACCCAGAACCCGTGGGAGCGCCCCGTCGAGCGCGAGGAATCCACCCCAGCGGCTCCGCCGGAGTGGGGACCGGAGAGCCAACAGCCGCCGGGTTGGGGGGCTTCCCAGTCTGAGCCTGGCGTGGCGATGCCAGCACCCGAGGAGGAGTGGGGCACGACGCCATCCGGTGCCGAGTCGCGCGCCGAGGAAGCGCCGCCGGCTGAATCGGTCGAGCCCAATACCGTTGCCGAAGCGCCGACGGCCGAGTTCCCTGCCGGCGAGGTGGTCGAGGCCGAACTCGTCGAGGTCGACGATGCCGCGGAGCACCCGGAGCACCCGGAGACCGACGACACCGCTCAGGACGCGAGCCTGGTGCAGGATTCCACCGGCCCGAATCTCGATCTGGGCCAGGAGCAGGCACCCGCACCGGTCGCGACCAACTTCAACACCGCGCCGGCCGATCGGACGATGCCGGCACCTGCGGCGGGCGGCTCGCCCCTCGACCTGCCGGCCAGCATGCCGGCCTCGGCACCCGGCGCCTTCGATCTGGGAACCCCTCCGCCGGGGGCCGACTCCGGTCCGTTCGGCTTCGGCGCAGGCTCGCAGGCTGATCCGTACGGCCAGCCGGGCGGGTACGGCCAACCGGCTCAGCCGACGCAGCCGCCCGGTTTCGGCCAAGGAGGTGGATACGGTGAACAGCCCACCCCGGGCGGTTACGGATCCGCTCCGAGCGGGTACGGCTACGGCCAGCCGGCCGCGCAGTACGGGCAGCAGCCCACGGGCTACGGCCAGGCGGGTAGTGCGCCGTCGGCGCCGTCCGCCCCCTACGGTCCGTATGGCCAACAGCCGACGCCCTACGGCCAGCCAGCCAGCCAGTACGGCCAACCCGGCGTGGCGCCGTCGGCGCCGTCCGGTTCCTACGGACAGCCCGGTGCGACCGGTTACGGCCAGGCCGCCACGAGTCAGTCCGGCAGCGCGCCGTCCGCACCGTCGGCGTCGCCGTACGGCCAGCCGGGTGGCTACGGGCAGCCCGACCAGCCGCAACAGTCGGTGTTCGGCCAGCCTCCGTCCGGGTACGGGCAGACGCAGCAGCCCTACGCAGACCCGCAGGGTCCGTCGCCCTACGGTCAGCAGTCTCCGTACGGCCAGCAGACGCCCTACGGCACTGGCTATGGCCAGCAGCCGGGGTATGGGATGCAGCCCTACGGCGCAGCGAATCCGAACCAGGAGAAGTTCTGGGCCACGGCGGCACACTGGTCGGGTCCTGCCGCGGCGCTGCTCACCGCCGGCGTTCTGGGCTGGGTTGTGCCCCTAGTCATCATGAACACCAAGGGACGGACCAGCCCGCGCGTCCGGGCGGCCGCCGTCGAGGCGCTGAACTTCCAGATCACCATCGCGATCGGCTTCATCATCTGTTACATCCTCAGCGGCGTCGTGATCGGGACCTTCCTGTGGCCGCTGGTGGGGTTGGCCAGCCTGGTCTTCTCGATCATGGGTGCGATCTCGGAGAACCAGGGCCGGCACTACACGTACCCGTTCTCGCTCAAGGTCATGAAGTAGCACCACCGATCACAGGGCCCGCCGCATGGCGGGCCCTGTGGCGCGTCCGGGCGGAAATCCCGGGGCCAGCCAGGGAGGACGGCAGGCCCCGTGAGAGCGGTCACACCCCGCCCTCCCGACCCTGTGATCCCGCCTGGCGCCGGGATCTCCTGCCCGGCCACGGCCGTCCTGGTGCCCGCGATTCCCGGGCCGGGGTCGGGAGCGTGCGGCGTCCGCGCTAGACTGAGCGCCGTGCTTCGTCCGGACGGTCGCCTCACCCACGATCTAGACCCTCAGGACAAGGGACCCCAAGATGCCTGTGGCGTCTTCGGCGTGTGGGCCCCGGGCGAAGAGGTCGCCAAACTCTCCTACTTCGGGCTGTTCGCGCTGCAGCACCGCGGCCAGGAGTCGGCCGGGGTGTCGGTCAGCAATGGCGAACGCATCATGGTGTTCAAGGACATGGGCCTGGTCTCCCAGGTCTTCGACGAACCCACCCTGAACTCGCTGCACGGCCATCTGGCCATCGGCCAATGCCGCTACTCGACCACCGGCGCGAGCGTGTGGAGCAACGCCCAGCCGACCTTCCGGGCTACCGCCTCCGGCGGCCTTGCGCTGGCGCACAACGGCAACCTGACCAACACCGACGAACTGGAGAGTTGGCTCAAGGAGCGCGACGCCAGCCAGGAGGTGCCGCACAAGGACCGGATGGACTCCACCAGCGACACCGCGCTGGTGACCGCGATCATGGCCACCTATTCCCACCTGGGCGTGCATGGGGCCGCATTGGAGGTGCTGCCCCGATTGCGCGGCGCCTTCTGCTTCGTGTTCATGGATGAGCACGCGATGTACGCCGCCCGCGACCCCCAGGGCATCCGCCCCCTGGTGCTCGGACGGCTGGCGAACGGCTGGGTGGTGTCCAGTGAGACCGCCGGATTGGACATCGTCGGCGCCACCTTCATTCGCGAGGTCGAGCCGGGTGAGCTGATCACCATCGACGAGGGCGGCCTGCGCTCCACCCGGTTCGCCCAGGCTGACCCGAAGGGCTGCCTGTTCGAGTACGTCTACCTGGCCCGGCCCGACACCCTGATCAGCAACCGGCGGGTGCATTCGGTGCGGGTCGAGATCGGCCGCACCCTGGCTCTGGAAGCACCCGCGGACGCCGACCTGGTCATCCCGACGCCCGAATCCGGCATTCCGGCCGCGATCGGCTACGCGGACGCGTCCGGCATTCCGTACGGCCTCGGATTGACCCGCAACGCCTACGTGGGCCGCACCTTCATCCAGCCGTCGCAGACCATCCGGCAACTTGGCATCCGCTTGAAACTCAACCCGATCCGCGACGTGATCGAGGGCAAGCGGCTGGTGGTGGTGGACGACTCGATCGTCCGTGGCAACACCCAGCGGGCGTTGGTGAAGATGTTGCGCGAGGCGGGTGCCGCCGAGGTCCACGTCCGGATCTCGTCGCCGCCGGTGCAGTGGCCGTGCTTCTACGGCATCGACTTCGCCACCCGTGCCGAACTGATCGCGCCCGGGCTGAGCACCGAGGAGATCTGCCGCTCGATCGGCGCAGACTCGCTCGGCTACATCAGCCTGGAGGGCCTGGTGGCGTCCACCGGATTGCCGAAGAAGACCTTGTGCCGGGCCTGTTTCGACGGGGAATACCCGGTCGAAGTGCCGGCCGGACGGGCCGAGAAGATGCGGCTGGAGCAGGCTCCAGCGGAGCGGGGGAGAGCCACGTGAGCGGACCGGACCGGACGACCTCGGCGTACGCCGCGGCGGGTGTCGACATCGAGGCCGGCGATCGCGCCGTCGAACTGATGAAGACCCACGTGGCCGCCACCCGGCGTCCCGAGGTGCTCGGTGGGCTGGGCGGGTTCGCCGGCTTCTTCGACGCGTCCGCGCTGAAGGGCTACGACCACCCGGTGCTGGCCACGTCCACCGACGGCGTCGGCACCAAGGTCGCCGTCGCGCAGGCCCTGGACATCCACGACACCATCGGCTGGGACCTGATCGGCATGCTGGTTGACGACCTGGTCGTCACCGGCGCCGAACCCCTGTTCGTCACCGACTACATCGCCTGCGGCAAGGTGGTGCCCGAGCGGATCGCCGGCATCGTCAAAGGCATCGCCGAGGCTTGCGCGGCCGCCGGCGCGGCGCTGCTGGGCGGCGAGACCGCTGAGCATCCCGGCCTGCTGCACCCCGATGAATACGACATCGCCGGCGCCACCACCGGCGTCGTGGAGCGCGACAAGATCCTCGGCCCCGACCGGGTCCGGGGCGGCGACGTGGTGCTCGGCCTGGCGGCGTCCGGGTTGCATTCCAACGGCTACTCGCTGGTCCGCAAAGTGCTGCTGGCCGACGCCGGCTGGTCGCTGGACCGCCACGTCGACGACTTCGGACGCACCCTGGGCGAGGAACTGCTCACCCCGACCCGGGTCTACGCCAAAGACATCCTGGCCCTCATTGAGGCCTGCGAGGTGCATGCGATCAGCCACATCACCGGCGGCGGACTGGCCAACAACCTGGTCCGGGTGCTGCCCGACGGTATCGCCGTCCGGTTGGACCGGGCCAGTTGGACGCCCGCGCCGGTCTTCAGCACCGTGCAGCGGGTGGGTGGAATCGCGCAGCCCGACATCGAGGCGACCCTCAACATGGGCGTCGGCATGGCGGTGGTGCTCCCGCAGTCGTCGGTGGACGCCGCCCGCACCCTGCTGGACGCCCGTGGGGTGCCGTCCTGGGTCCTCGGAGAGGCCCGGACTGCGTCCGGCGCGGCTGCCTCGGTCGAGCTGATCGGGAGCCATCCCGCGCAGTGAGGCCAGCTTTCCTGGCTTGGGGTCTTTGGGTACCCTGTGCTCACGACACATTTGACGAATGAAGCGGCATTGCCGCTGTGACCTGCGAGGGGGCTGACCCATATGGGGCGCGGCCGTGCCAAGGCGAAGCAAACACGAGTTGCTCGCGATCTCAAATACCGTTCGTACGCTACCGACTTCGCGTCACTGGAGCGCGAACTGCGCGGTGACCACTACAGCGATCCTGTCGAGGACGACGTAGTGGAAGACGACGACGAGGACGACGATCCCTACGCAGAGCTGGCGACTCGTTACGCCGACTCCGACGACGGAGACGGCCGCCGCTTCGGCTGAGCGACCCGGATCGCCGCGAACCGCTGCGTCCGCTCGTCCTCCTACCGCCCAACCCCTCCTTGAGGAAGCGTTGAGCAACGCGACCACCGCTGGTTGAGCTTGTCGAAACCCTTTGCCAGCGCCATGTCGTCCGAGGTTTCGACAAGCGTGACCAACGAAAGTCGGCGGTTCCTTCGGGAGGGCCTCGTCGGGCAGGTCGGTGGAGCGTCCATCTGCTCGCGTCACGCCAGACACCCGGCCCGCTGGCGCGGACCGGGTGTGGCTGGAGTTCGGTTCAGACCTTGTAGCCGTGCTGGCGACGGATCAGCTTGGCGAACATCACGATCGTCTGGGCGATGGTGACCACGTAGAGGACCGGCCAGCCGAGCCACAGGATCGAACTCTGGATCAGGGCGGGCAGCTGGAACCAGGTCCAGCCGAGAACGGTGAACGAGACGCCCAGCACGATCAGCGGTACCAGGTGGCTGTTGCCCGAGCCACGCTCAGCTTTGGCCTGCTCGGCCCAGTTGTCGGTCTGCACCTTCGACAGGAACTTCACCCAGGCCCGGACGAAGTGGCCGGCGCGCAGCCACATGTACACCTCGGCGCCGATGCCACTGCCGGCGAAGAACATGTCCTTCCAGGTGCGCTCCTTCATGCTCATCGCGATCCGCACGTTGAGCAGGATCGCCACGGCCGGCGGGATCAGCCACCAGGGCGAGAAGACGAAGGCGTTGATCGACAAGGCCGCGGCGAGCAGCAGGATGAACAGCACGCGGGTGAAGATGTTGGTCGCCATGCCGAAGTTCTCGGCCCAGCGCAGCCGCAGGTTCGGGTGGAACGGTTGGCCGCGGGTATCGCCCCGCTGTCCCGGCCACATCAGGTCGATGGCGCCGTAGTTCCACTTCACCTGCTGACCGTCCAAGGCGCGCAGGGTGGCCATGCCGCCCACGGACGCCCGGGCCCGGGCCGAGATCTTGGTCAGGTAGCCGGCAGACTTGATCTGCAGGCTGAGCAGGCTGTCCTCGACCTCAGAGTCGTTCACCCACGGCGTGGCCTGGTGGTTGTCAGCCATCACCTCGCGCAGTGCCTTCATCGAGAAGATCGAGCACTGGCCGCCAAGCACCGCCATGTTCCGGCCGCGCAGCATGTTCTGCATGTTGAAGGCCGCGAACTGGGCGCGCTGGCCGGCGATCAGCAGTGGCGCGACCAGGCCGCGAAAGCCGTTGTCGTCGATGGTGTAGATCGCCGAGATGCCGCCGATCCGCGAGTCGGAGAGAATCTCCTCCTCGAGCCGAGCGATGCAGTCCTTGGCCAGGGTGGTGTCGCCGTCCACGCCGAGCAGGTAGTCGGCGTCCGGGATCAGCGAGTAGCCGTAGTTGAGGGCGCCGACCTTCTTGTCGGGGTTCTCGCCGATGTCGTGGACGAAGACCTCGGTGGTTTGGCGGGCGTTCTCGCCCTTCTGCCGCTTCTTGGCGGTCCGCGGGCCGGCGAATTTGGCGGCCAACTCGAAGGTTTCGTCGCTGGTGTTGTTCACGATCACGTGGATCTGGTCGGGCAGCCGGGTCTGCTTGAGCAGCGACCGCAGCACCGCCTCGATGGTCTCGGCCTCGTTGTAGGCCGGAATGATGCAGCCGATCACCGGGCGGTAGGTCGGCAGCGCGTCGATGTCGTCGAGGTGCTGGCGAACGTAATGGGCGAGGCCGAGTTCGGCCTGTCCGGTCGGCGCCGCGTCATCGTGTGCGACGGTCGCCGTGCTGTGCTGAGCGATCTGCCTGGCGTCTGTCTCGAACTGAATGGTGCTCATCTTTTTCTCGCTCCTCGGTGGGGTCGAGAAGAGACTGATGCGTCAACCATGAGGGTTTCCCTGGCAGCGGTGATCCTCGAATCAAGAGATCCTCAAGAGTCCGAGCCACCATTCCTTGAGCTTTCCGGGGAACCGCTGATCATTCAGGTCATCCCGGCGCCGATCCGGGATCTCGGGCGAGAGATCCGGATCGAGTCCGGGATGACGATAGATGGGCTTTGAGCAGCGCTTCCCTCGTCGCTGGGCTTGTCGAGACCCGAACGTGCGCGTGCCGGCGAGGGGTTTCGGCACGCTCAACCAGGGGTGGTGCGTTGATCAGCGTGTCGCTTGGGTCCGATTCCTTATCGGCTCAGGGTGAGGTTTGCGGGGCGGAGGCGGTCACCAGGGGCACCTGGATGGTGTCGGACGTGGCTTGCCGCAGGAACGCGTCCGACTTCGGCTGAGACTGGATGAGGAGTTCGTAGGTGAGGGTGACCTTCAGCGTGGTGCTACCGGCGGGTGCCGCCGGCAGGGTGAGCACCTGCTGGTACGAGTTCGGCTTGCTGATCAGATAGCCGGGTGCGACGGTCGCCACATCGTCGGCGGCGTCCAGCGCGTGCGGGGTTCCGTCCGGGGCGGTGGCGACCGTCGCCACGCGGACTGCGCTCAGGAACATCTGCTGCCCCTTCGCCCCACCCTGCAGGGTGCCGGTCACCACCAGGTTCAGCGGCTTGGGCACCTCGGGTGTCCACTGGCTGAGGTCAAGCGTGGACCAGTAGTTGACCTGCAGTTTGGCTGCGCCCGCGGTCAGGGTGCGCTTCAGTGAACCGCGGGCCAGATCGTTGCTGGGCGTCGGTGTCGGCGACGCAGACACCGACGCCGGGACGCTCGGTGCAGGCGAGGTGCTCTCCTGCCAGGGCGGGGTGCCGCAGCCCGCGACCAGCATCGCCAATCCCAGGCCGGTCGCAGCGGCCGCAATTCGTCCTCGACGTGAATCCATGGCAGAAGTCAATCAGCAATGTGAATGGAAGAGTTTGCCATTCCAAATCGGCGTTTCCTTGACGAGGTGCCGGATGTCGTCAGGAATAGCGGTGGGCGAGGTCCACCGCTTGGACGCGATAACCGCCGCCGAATAGTTCGGCATGCACCAATAGCGGATGCAGTTGGTGCAGGCCCAGCAGCTCGCGCCAGTTGTCGGGAAGGCGTCCGGACGCCTCCGCGTAGGCGGCGTGGATCCGGGCCAGGTGCGGGGTGCCGAACAGTGCCAGCATGGCCAGGTCGGTGAGCCGGTGCCCGCCGTGGGCGGCCGGGTCGATCAGCACCACGCCGTCCGGCGACCAGAGCACGTTGCCGTTCCACAGGTCGCCATGGATTCGGGCCGGCGGAGCATCGTCGTCGAACTCCCCGGATGCCAGCCGCTCGATCACCCGCTCCAGCGCCTGGTCGGTGACCCCCGCGCGGCGGGCGTGGAAGAGCAACCTGTCCTCGCCGTACCAGGCGCCCCAGGACGCGGGCGCGATGGTGCGCAGCGGCAGCGGAGCGTCACCGATCCAGCCGACGCCGGGGCCGGCGTCCGGGCCGATTCCGAAGTGGGCCGCGCCGGCGTCGTGCATGCTGGCGAGGCGGCGTCCGAACTCCTCCGCGGCGGCCGCCGACGCGCTTCCAGAGAGCACCCGGTCGAGGGTCAGCGACGTCCGGGTCACGGCATGGACACCGACGACCGGGACCCCGCCCGGGACACGCAGCCAGCGCAGGCCTGCCGCCTCGGCGGCGAAGAACCCGTCCGGGGCGTCCGGTCTGGTCTTGGTGAAGGCGTGCGGCATACCACGAGCCTACGGAAGCGCGACCTCTCCGTCGGCTCCGTCGGTCGAGCCTGTGGAGGCCCTCAACCGGACGGCCGCCGTCCACTAGGCTGCGGTGGGCGGATCGACCGATCCGATCCGGACGAGATCCGAGAGCAGGTGGCCATGGGGCGCGAGTCGCTGGTCGACCAGCTGATCTCGGAGCTCCTCGACGATGTCGTGGCCGGACGCCTCATCCCGGGGGAGTCGCTCCCGGCGGAAGCTGACTTGGCCACTCGGTTCGACGTGAACCGGCTGACCATCAGGGAAGCGATCCGCAAGCTGCAGGCGCAGGGCGTGGTGCGTACGGTGCCGGGGCGTCGCAGCGAACTTCAGCCGGTCTCGCGGTGGACCGATATCGGTGCCGCTCTGCAGGTCGCCGAGGCGCAGATCGGACGAGCCGACTCGTCCATCCAGCTGTTGCAGTTGCGCCGGATGATCGAGACGGGGGCGTGCGCGTTGGCCGCGACCCGGATGGGTGTGGCCGACCTGGAGCTGATGGAGCGCGAGCTGGACGGCATGCGGGCCGCGTCGGCCGTCAATGACGTCGAGGCTTTCGTGGTGCACGACATCGCCTTCCACGACGTCATCATCGATTCCTGCGGCAACCGGCTGGTCCGCACCCTGTTCGACCCGCTGCAGGCCCTGCTCAAGGAGCGACGCACCGAGACGTCCAAGGTGCCGGCGGTCCAGGAGCACGCGATCGGCATGCACGCCGCCGTCATCGACGCCCTGCGCACCCAGGACGCCGACCTCGCCTACGCCGCCATGTCGGCGCACATGGACCAGACCGAGCGCGACCTGATCCGCTACGTGCTCTGACGCCCGCCGCCGATCGATCGCGCGGGTGGAGATGCCGTGGGGGCTGCCACTTCCGCACCGAGACTCTTGACCCGGCCCGCGTCCGTGCTCGAAGATCAGATATCGGATAGCCGATGAGTTCACTGTCGAACGGAGCGGTATGCGCGCCACGGAGCTGCTGCGGGATCTCCCACCCGAGTCTGCCCAGGACTGGGATTCCGACCTCCGCGGCGGGCACGGCCGGGTGCTGGTGGCCTTCGACGACGATCCGACCGGAACCCAGTCGGTGCGCGACCTGCCGGTGCTGACCTCCTGGTCGGACGCCGACCTGGATTGGGCCCTCGCCCAGCACTCGCCGGCGATCTACGTGGTGACCAACACTCGCAGCCTGGCCCCCGACCTGGCCGCGGCCCGGGTCCGTGAGGTGGCCGAACGCACCTTGGCCGCCGCACGCCGAGCCGGCATCGAGGTCACCCTGGTGGCCCGCGGCGACAGCACGCTGCGTGGCCATCATCCGCTGGAGACGGACACCCTCGCCGCCGTGCTGGCCGAGGCCGGCAACGGGCCGGTCGACCTGACCGTGCTGGTCCCCGCCTTCCCGGCGGCCGGCCGGGTGACGGTGGGCGGCATCCACTACTGCATCGCCGACGGCGAGGCCGTCCCGGTCGGCGAGTCGGAGTTCGCCCGGGACGCCACCTTCGGCTTCCGCTCCTCGGCGCTCCCGGACTGGGTGGCGGAGAAGACGGGCCGGGCGACGGCGCCCGAGGTGACCACAGCGCTGGCGCAATGGCTGCGGACCGCGAGCCTCGCCGAGGTCGATTCCCTTCTGCTCGAGGTCCCCGGGGGAGCCGTGGTGGCGCCCGATGTGGCTTCCGAGAACGACCTGCGGGCGATCGCCCGGGCGGTGCGCGCCGCCGAGCGGGCCGGACGTCGGGTGGTGCTGCGGGTCGGGCCGCCGTTCGCTCGCGCCTACATCGGACAACAACCCGCCGAGCCACTCACCACGGCCGAACTGCCGGTGCCGTCCGACCTTCCCGAGGGCCGGGGCGGGCTGATCGTGGTGGGCTCGCACGTCGACCTGACCCAGCGGCAGCTCGCGGCGCTGCGCTCCGAGCATCCGGGGCTGCCGGCGTTCGAGCTCGACGTCACCCGGGTCACCGCCGGTGAACCTGGACGCCGCGACCACCTGGACGGCATCGTCGCCGCCCTGACCGCAGCCCTGGAACAGGGCGACGCCGTGCTGCAAAGCAGCCGCACCCTGATCCGCGGCACGGACGCCGACGACAGCCTGCGGATCGCCCGCGAGGTGTCGGCGGCGATGAGCGAGGTGGTGAACCGGGTGGTGACCGCGGTACGGCCCCGGTTCGTCATCGCCAAGGGCGGGATCACCTCCAGCGACACCGCCCGCTACGGCCTGGAGATTCACCGGGCGCAGGTCACCGGATCGCTGTTCCCCGGCCTGGTCAGCGTCTGGCTTCCGGTTGGCGGTCCCGCCGACGGCGTCCCGTACATCGTCTTCGCCGGCAACGTGGGCGACGACCGGTCGCTCGCCGCGGCCGTCGATCGCTTCCACGCCACCCGGACGTCGGCGCCCGCTTCCGGTGGCCCCATCCCGACCCAGCGAAGGAGCTCATGATGCCCAACCCGACCGTCGCCGTCCTCGGCCTCGGTGCCATGGGGCTGCCGATGGCCACCCGTCTGCACGAGAGCCTGCCGGTGCGCGCCTACGACATCGCCGCGGAGCGTCGTGCCCTGGCCGCGCAGGCCGGCGTCGCAGTCGCCGAGTCGCCGGCCGAGGCCGTCCGGGACGCCGAGCTGGTGCTGCTGGTGGTGCGGGACAGTGCCCAGCTCGCCGACCTGCTGTTCGGGGAAGCCGGCATCGCGTCGGCGCTCGCCCCGGGCGCCACGGTCATCCTGGGCAGCACCGTCGGCAAGGAGGGCATCGGCCCGGTCGCCCGCGGGCTCGCCGAACTGGGCGTCGCCCTGGTGGACGCCCCGCTGTCCGGTGGGCCGGCCCGGGCCGGGCGGGGCGACCTGCTGATCGTCGTCGGCGGCGAGCCGGACGCCCGCCGCCGGGCCGCGCCGGTGCTGGAGAGCCTGGCGTCCACGCTGACCGTGGTGGGCGACGCTCCTGGCGACGGGCAGGCCTTCAAGACCGTCAACCAGCTGCTCTGCGGCGTCCACATCGCCGCGGCCGCCGAGGCGCTGGCGCTGGCCGATGCGCTCGGGCTCGACCCGGCCAGAACCCTCGATGCGCTCACCGCGGGCGCCGCGAACTCGTTCATGCTGGGCGACCGCGGCACACGGATGCTGCAGGCCTACGACGACGAGGGGCCCGAGGTGCTCAGCCGGCTGGACATCTTCGTCAAGGACATGGGCATCGTGACCGCCGCCGCCCGCGAGGCCCACGTCGCCACCCCGGTGGCTGCCGCCGCCCAGCAGCTGTATCTGCTGGGGGAGGCCCGCGGCCAGGGCGGCGAGGACGACTCGACGGTGCTGCGGGTGATCTCTCCAGAGCCCCGACAGCGCGTGCGGAAACGCTGATCGATCATGTCCCGGTTGCGGCGTACTCGGCGGGCGATCTGCTCATCCACCGGGCACGTCCTCACTCGGAACAGCATTGATCAGCGCTTCTCAGCCGGCTCGCGACCCTGCCGACCGGGGCACTTCTTCCAGATTTCCGACACGAACAACCACACGCAAAGGAGCCGCAGATGTTCGTCCATCTCTCACATGTCCTCGATCCCAAGGACAACGCGTACCCGGGTGAGCCGGTCATCGCCACCGAGCCGGACTCGGTGATCGACAAGGACGGCAAGCCGTTCAACTCGGCGATGATCCACCTGCCGAACCACTTCGGCACCCACATGGATGCCCCGCACCACTTCAATCCCGACGGCATCGACATGGTCGATCTGCCGGACGAGATCTGGGGCTATGAGGGCGCTGAGGTGCTGGTGATCGACCTGCCGGCCAAGAACGCGCCGAAATCCGTGATCGAGGTCGCTGACGTCGAGCCCTACGCCGAACAACTGCAAGGAAAGCGGCTGGTGCTGTTCCGCACCGGCTTCGAGGCGAACAAATTCAGCGACCCGCACACCTACGAGTACGAGGGCCTGTCCTTCCACCCGGACACCTGCCGTTGGCTGATCGAGAACACCGACAAGGTGCAATGCATCGGCATGGACTGGCTGTCCATCGCCAGCCCGTCCAACGGCTACGGCAAGGACGCCCACCAGTGGCTGCTGGGCAACCACGTCGACCGCTACATCGTCGGTATCGAAGACATGTCGCTGGCCGCGCTCGGCGACAAGAGGATCGAATGCGTCACCCTCGGTCCGCTCCGGATCCGCGGCGTCGACAGTGCCCAGGTCAACGTGATGGCCAAGCTCGCCGACTGACCGGATCCGTCCTCCGAACGCCCGTCGAGTGGGCCTGTCGATGGCACTCGAGCCATCCGGCATGCTTGGGGAAGGGTTCGAGGAGGGAACGGGTGACGATCGACCGGGCAATGGCGCTGATGACCTCGCCGGAGGTGGGTTCGGTGCTCCAGTTGGCGCTGACCGGAGACCCCGCGGTGGAGCTAACCGGTTTCCGGTTCGAACTGGACCGCGTCCATCATCGTCCCGGTGCCGACGTCAGCGCCATTTACCAGATCTGGTACGACCAGCCGTCCCGGGAGGCTCCGACTGAGGAGTGGCTCGGCCTGACCACCGTCGAGGTGACCCAGGGCGTCGCCACCTTGGTGCACAACGACCTGGTGTTGCGGGCGTGGCGTCATCCGGCCGACCCGCGGCTGCCCGGGCTGCCGGCCGCCTGCGACTCCGACGCGGTCGCCGGCTGGCTGGGGGCGCCCGTCGAACTGGAGATGCTCGCCTATCGGCCGCTGCGCCGGGCGGTGCTCGCCGCGCGGGGCCCGCGTCCGGCGTTCATCAAGGTGCTCCGCGCAGGGAAGGCGGACGGCCTGGCGCGGCGGCAGCGGCTGCTGCACGGCGCCGGCATCGCCCCCGCCGTCCTGGGGGAGCCGGCGCCCGGTGTGGTGATCAGTGCCGCGGCCGACGGCATCTCGTTGGCCCAGGCCCTGGTCGCCTGGCCCGAGCAGCCGGATCAGCTGCCGGCGGCGGCGTCCCTGGTGGCGCTGCTGGACGCTCTGCCGGCCGCGGCCGTCAGGTTTCCTCGCCGCGATTCCTGGAGTGACCGGATCGATTTCCACGCGGCCGGCGCTGCGGCGGTCCTGCCTGATCAGGCTGACGAGATCCACGCTCTGGCCGGTGAGATCTCCAGGCTGCTGGCGCTGGCGCCGTCCGGCCCGGTGGTGCCCACCCATGGTGACTACTACGAGGCGAACATCTTCACCCGCGACGGCCGGGCGACTTCGATGATCGACCTCGATTCGTTGGGTCCCGGACGCCGCGACGACGACCTGGCCTGCCTGCTCGGCCATGTCGCGGTGCTGCCGAACCTGTCGCCGGAGCACTATCCACGAGTGGCGGAGGTGGTCGAGACCTGGCGCACCGAATTCGAGCGAGCGCTCCACCCGGCCTCGTTGCGGGCCCGGACGGCGGCGGTGATTCTCAGCCTGGTGTCCGGCGCTGACGTCCCCACCGCCCTGGCCAGGCTCGATCTGGCCCGGGCCTGGCTGGTGCGTGCCCGGCAGGCGCTCAGCTGACGGGCCGGCCGGCGCGCGAAAAACGCCCCGGGTTCCCCGAGGCGTTTCGATGTGGCCAGGACCGGGATCGAACCGGTGACCTTTCACTTTTCAGGCGAACGCTGCTACCAGCTGAGCTACCTGGCCCCTGAGTGATGACCACTCAAGCGACCCCGACGGGACTCGAACCCGCGACCTCCGCCGTGACAGGGCGGCGCGCTAACCAACTGCGCCACGGGGCCTTGACAGGCCTCACCGGTCGTTCCCGACCGGCTCCGAAACTATAACAGCCCCTTGCGGCAGCGTGGAAATCGGCTGCTCAGAGGCTCGCGGACGCGGGCGTAGTCCGTGGCTCGACGTCCGGCGGAAGGTCCGGTCCGACCGGGCCAGGGAACTCTTCTGCCGCGAGAACGCCACAGCCCGGCAGCGAGATCTGCTGCCGGGCCGTGGTGGTGGGACGGATGAGGAGGGCGAGAGCAACCCTGATCTTCGTTGGTCGAGCTTGTCGAGACCTTGGATGTCCTGGCGTTGGCAAGGGGTTTCGAAAAGCTCAACCAGCCGTGGTTGCGTTGCTCAGCGTTTCCTTGGCTCAGGGGAGCACGATGTTGAACGACTTGTCGCCCGGATCGAGGACGCCGAACAGCTGCTGCAGCTGGCTGAGGTCGCCCTCCGCACCGAGACCGTCGCTGGTGAGATCACCGGTGGAGAGCGCTTGCAGCATGCGCAGCTTGGTGGTGGTCAGCTTCAGCGGGGTGTCCGCGCCGGGCTCGCGTTCGATGTAGCTCAGGACGCCGTTGTGCAGGGTCAGCTGGAAGCTGCGTCCGAGGTCGGTGAGCGTGACGTCGAACGCCAGGTCGAGATCCCAGGCCTCGGGGCCGTTGACGGTGATCGCGACCGCGTCGAAGATCTGCTCCGGGCTCAACCGGGCCAGGACGCCGGGCGCGTTGGTTTCCGTCGGGGTGCCGAAGTTGCCCTCGCGGAGCTCGGTGGCGCCGGCGAGGAAGAAGTTGCGCCAGGTGCCGTTCTCGATGCCGTAGCCGAGCTGCTCCAGAGTGTCGGCGTACAGCGACTTCGCCGCCGCGCTGTCGGGGTCGACGAACACCGCGTGGTCCAGCAGGGTGGCTGCCCAACGGAAGTCGCCCTCGTCGTACGCGGTCTGCGCGAGCTCGACGACGCGGTCCAGGCCGCCGATGGCGTTCACGTAGCGCTTGGCCTGCTCGGTCGGCGGGTGCGGCCACAGCCGCGCCGGGTTGCCGTCGAACCAGCCCAGGTAGCGCTGGTAGATGGCCTTGACGTTGTGGCTGATGGACCCGTAGTAGCCGTGGGTGTTCCAGGCCGCCTCCAGCGCCGGCGGCATCTGGATCTGCTCGGCGATCTCGGGTCCGGTGAAGCCCTTGTTGGCGAGCCGCAGGGTCTGGTCGTGGACGTAGGCGTACAGGTCGCGCTGGGTGGTCAGGAAGGTGCGGATGTTCTCCGCACCCCAGGTCGGCCAGTGGTGGGAGGCGAACAGCACGTCGGTGTCGTCGCCGTACCGCTCGACCGCCTCGGAAAGGTAGCGGGCCCAGACGTGCGGGTCGCGCACCACGGCGCCGCGCAGCGTCAGCAGGTTGTGCAGGGTGTGGGTGGCGTTCTCGGCCATGCACAGCACCCGCAGCTGCGGGAAGTGGAAGTGCATTTCGGCCGGCGCTTCGGTGCCCGGGGCGAGCTGGAAGTCGATGTCGACGCCGTCGATGGTGAGCTGCTGGCCGGTCTCGGTGATCAGCAGGGTCGGCTCGATCAGGGTGACCTCACCGATGGAGAGGGTCTGGCCCAGGCCGGCGCCCACGTTGCCCTGGGTGCTGCGCTCGAGTGCCGCGCCGTACATGTAGCCCGCGCGACGGTTCATCGCCACGCCCGCGTACACGTTCTCGGAGACCGCATGCTCCATGAACCCGTCCGGCGCGATCACCTCGATCTCACCGGACGCGGCCTGCTCGGCCGTCATCACGCCGAGGACGCCGCCGTAGTGGTCGGCGTGGCTGTGGGTGAAGATCACGGCCTTGACCTGGCGGTCGCCGCGATGTTTCCGGTACAGCTCGAGCGCCGCGGTCGCCGTCTCCTTGGACAGCAGGACGTCGACGACGATGAGGCCGTTGTTGTCGGTCTCGATCAGCGTCATATTCGACAGGTCGAGGCCACGCACCTGGTAGACCCGGTCGGCGAGTTCGAACAGGCCGTGCTTGCTGCACAGCATCGACTGCCGCCACAGGCTCGGGTTCACCGTGGTCGGTGCTTCCCCGCTGACGAAGTCGAACGCCTCGACGTCCCAGACGACCTCGCCGGCTGCATTCCGGATCTTCGGGTCGTCCAGCGTCGCGATGAAGCCACGGTCGTTCGCCTCGAAGTCGGCGGTGTCCTCGAACGGCAACGACGTCAGCAGCCGATTGTGCGCAGCGACGACGGACGGTGCGGGGGAGGTGTGTTTCATGCTCGAATTCTCCTTGCTCGGCAGGATTCCTACCTTCGAACGCTAGTGATCGACGTCAGCGGAGTCAGTGGCAGGTCACCCCCGGGAGGTGAGCCTTTTCGGCATGACGCAGGAGCCGCGATGACCTCGTCCGGACCCTTGACGGAACTCCTAATCCTAGCTCGCCGAGCCCTGAACGTCGCCGGGTCGGGTCATCCTTGGGCAGGCCCGTGTGTCAGTGGGGGCGCGCCACGCATTGTGCTCCCTGCCCTTGCTCAGTGCTGAAACCGGCTGAGTCCCAGCGGGCGGTGACGCAGCGGATCGTCCAGTAGAAGACCCACACCCACCACAGCGATACCGAGGCAAAACCGTCACACCCACACGCAAGAATCGGACCCAGACGGTGATCCTCAAGCCGTCACAACCACCCAACCCGATCCGACGAAAGATCGAGGCTAGCTGCTAGCCGCCTTCGCTGCACCCGCGGACACTAGGGCTGGGAGCCCCCCGACCCGTTGGCCGCTACCCCGACCCCCAGGAATCCGTGAGCTATCAAGTCGCGTCTTGATCCGCGTGGACCAGGTTGGCCTGGTGGCTGTTTCAGGCCAGTATCATTGAGCCCGTCAACGACGAGCTTTGAGGATAACGGATGGCTTTGGATCAGATCACCGCGGCCCTTGTGCAAGAGTTCCTTCACGATGCGGGCCTGGGTAGTATGGGCGTGGATAAGGACTATGAGAAGTTCTCGACGTTTGTAGCGGTTAGCCCGCACATTGAAGCCGCCATCGACTACGAGAACATTCTGACTGGCTCCGGGGGCGACACGGGCTTGGATGCTATAGCCACAATCATCAACGGCGAATTGGTGACCGACCCGGATGAGGTCGATGCGCTGGCTAGCGCAGGAACCACCCTTGATGTTCAATACATTTTTATTCAAGCCGAGACCGCGACTTCTTTCTCAACAGCGAAAATCGGTCAGATTGCATATGGTGTGAAGGATTTCTTTGCAGGGTCTCCGAGTCTTGTGCGCAACGATATCGTGAAAGCTGCGGCCGAAATTTCGGCGCGGATTCTGGCCAATGCCCGACTGTTTAGGTCAGGCAATCCTAGTTGCTCGGTCCTCTACGTTACAGCGGGGCGCTGGCAGGATGACAATGACCTAAAGGCTCGCGTGGAATCTGCAGAGGCAGATATTGATGAGCTCAATTTGTTTTCTCGGGTGTCGTTCTGGCCAATTGATGCCCGGGAGATTCAGCGTCGCTACCAAGCGCTGCGGGTCGGTGTTGAACGTGAGTTCACCTTCCAAAACCGTGTGCCCTTCCCAGAGATCAAGCGTGTCACGGAGGCGCATCTGGGCTATATCTCTGCCACCGATCTCATGTTGGTTCTAGCTGACGATGATGGTGACGACATGCTACCGGCACTGTTTTACGATAACGTGCGGGATTTCCAAGGGGAGTCGAACCCAGTCAACACCGAGATGCTCCAAACCCTTGATGGAGAGAAGAAGCATCAATTTGCTTTGATGAATAATGGCGTCACTATTCTGGCTAAGTCGGTGCGCCAAACTGGGAACAAGTTCGTCATTCAGAACTTTCAAGTGGTCAACGGTTGCCAAACTTGCAATGTACTGTGGTCACGCAAGGATACGCTTGATCCCGAGGTCCTTGTCCCTCTTCGCTTGATTAGTACGAATGATGAAGACGTTATTGTGGACATCATCCGGGCGACGAACCGGCAGACGGAAGTCAAAGAGGAACAGTTCTATGCGACGAGCGACTACCTGAAGCAGCTTGAGATGTACTTTGAGTCCACGCCGATCGATAGGAGGTTATATCTCGAGCGTCGCGCAAAGCAGTATGCGAACACCTCCGTCGAACGTACACGTATCGTGCCATTCAATGGCTTGATTCGCTCCTTCTCATCGTTGGTGTTGCATGAGCCGCATAGGGCGACCCGCAACTATCGTCAGTTGCTTGACCGCGTCCCGGACGACATCCTCAATCCCGAGCACAAATCTGCCGTCTATCTTGCGGCAGCATCGTGTCTCTATCGGTTGGAGTTCTTGTTCCGTAATGGCGTCCTGGATCGGCGATTCTCACCGGCCAAATATCATCTACTCTTGGCCAGTAGGCTTGTAGCTGGATCGCCACTTCCCTCGGCATTGAACGGAAAACAAGCCGAGAAGTGGGCTTTGGAGCTCGTGGACCTGTATTGGGATCACCAAACCGCTGAAAAGGTGTTTTTGCAAGCCGCAGATGATATCGAAGCTCTGGCGGCCGGAGATTTGTCGCGGGACAAGATCCGCACCCTGCCATTCACAGAGCAGTTGCTGGCGCACTATGGAGTTAAGCAGAGCGGCGGAAGTGGCGAGCGAGGACCGGCCCGCAGCGAGCGCTAGCGAGCGAGGACACGGACCGGAGCGTGGCCGGCGAAGCCGCGTCTTGATCTAGTAGAGCCAGTTTCAGCACCGCCTGGTCGGGGGTGGGGAATGGCGCTGGTGGAGCAGCGGTTGGAACGCTGTGCATGCGGTTACTGGGGGCAAAGCGTGATCGATGTCGCCGTTCAGGTGAGTGTTCCGGTCGAACTGGATCGGTGCGTCGACCGGTATATGGTGGGCGCGGTTGCGGGGTTGATGGATCGGTTGCATGGGGCGGCGTAGTTTCGTGTCCGCATCAGGTCGACGGCCTGGTTGAGGCTGGGTGGCGGAGACCCGCAGAAGCATCCGCGGTGGCTCGATGGAGTTGGACAAGCCTGGTGCCTGACTCAGGCCTGAGTTGCACAGGTTTAGTGCCCCACGGCGGCGCCAGTGCATGGCTCATGCCTGCCTCGCGAGCACCCCATACCCACCTACTTGGCTTGCCGGCCCGGTGGCCACTGGGCCGTAGCGCCTCCTTG